>MWVX01000806.1_pt1 | contig 10264 bp, 15 predicted proteins | sample 1047311 | NCBI WGS metagenome assembly MWVX01 (sample SAMN06349984, study PRJNA376086) | soil metagenome | isolation source: MtG-4 sample Antarctic (ecotone) soil | place: Antarctica | collected 2015-01-13
CTAACTGATATATGAAAGGGCGCCCCTCAAGTGGTAGCTTGGAGTTGTTCCGACTCTAAGTTTTCCACTGATAAGGAGAGCCCTATGCGAAAGTACTACGTCGGATTGGATGTCCACAAGGTAAGCATCTCCATTGCCGTCCTCGATGCGCATGGCAAACTCATAACTCGCACGGTGATCGAGACCTCGACGGAGGCGGTCAGAGATTTCTTCAGGAATCTGGGCGGTGAAATTCATCTCACTTTCGAAGAAGGCAACCAGGCCGCCTGGCTCTACGACATCGTCGAACCACTGGTCAGGCGAGTGGTTGCCTGTAACCCAAAGCACAACCGGATAGAGGGCAGCCGCAGCGATCGAGTCGACGCGGTGAAGTTGGCCGAACTGCTGCGACTCAATGCGCTTAAGCCGGTCTACCACGGGGAGCATGGAACCCGCACACTGAAACACCTGATGCGCTGTTATGAATGTCTGGTCAAAGACATCACCCGGGTGAAGAACCGGCTCAAGGCGCTCTACAACAGCCAAGCGATCAAGCAGCGAGGACGCGAGTTGTATCATGCCAGCAAGCGCCAGAGCTGGCTCGAGAAGCTACCCAACCAGGGGCAGCGGACCCGAGCCGAACTGTTCTTCCAGCAGTTGGATGAGCTGAAGGTCATAAAACGAGCGGCGCAGAAGGCAATGGTGGCAGAGAGCAAGAGGCATCCGGCGTATCGGGTGTTGAGCCAAGTAGCGGAACTCGGGCCGGTGCGGATTGCGCAGATCATCCCGACAGTGGAAACGCCGTGGCGCTTCAGGACCAAGCGCCCCTTCTGGCACTATTCGGGCTTGGCGGTGGTGACGAGAAGCACCGCCGATCATGAAATTGAGGACGGACGAGTACGGAAGCGGAAGAAGCAGATCATCCAGACGAGAGGGTTAAATGAAGATTACAACCGGCGGCTCAAGTCGATCTTCAAAAGTGCGGCGACGCATGCGTGTCATTGCGGAGCGTACCGGGAGTACTATGAGGGGCTACTGAAGACGGGAATGCGAGAAGAGATGGCGAGACTTGCCGTAGCACGCAAACTGTCCGCGACGGTGCTGGCGGTGTGGAAGAGCGGGGAGAGCTTCGACGCAGGGAGGATCCTGAGGAAGGCAGTTTAAACGAGTTCAGACACCCGGCCGGCGGATCAAAAGAAAGCCACTCCCTGCAGGAAGAGATTCAAAACAGGTTCGGGGGAAGTATCAAATGCCGTTGTGTCACATGAGTAGCGAGCCGACCAGGCCGCACCTAAGGACCAAGCCTAACTGTATGCCCCCCGGCACGACCTGAGATAGCAGTAGGCGAAGACTCGAGTTGAGTCGAAGTCTCAGATAAAACAATGGTCGGCACTTCCCTTCAAGGAAGGTCAGATCGAGGGTCGCTCCAAAGGACCTCTAATTCGTGGGCCAGTGGTGGCTAAAGTGAGAAGATGTACCGGCGCGAGTTGAAGAGCTTACGGGTACGTTGTGGGGCTGGCAGCCAAAGAAAGGACCGGTCAGCAAGTAGGAGTGTTTTTTCTCTTGACGCCCTTTCATAAAACAACGGCATGCACCCGACGCCCTATCACGAAGTCTCTCATGATAGTTGAATGTGGGCGCGGGTGATGCCGGGCGTTCGGTTGCTTCGTAAAGCATCTGTCTGTAGCTATTACCGTTGACGTGCTCTGGAAGTTGCTGTAAAAGCAGCACGTCTTTCCCCTATTCCCTGCCGACTTTTTCCGGCGCATCCGTGAAAGGAGCATTCGCATGAAACGCATCCTGATAGTGGCACTGCTGGTCGCCGTATCTTCTTTTGTTTTCATTCAACCGACGCGCACAAGCGCAAACCAAAAGGGCAACGACGAGCAAGCCGTCCGGCAGTTGCTTAACCAGACTTCCGCGGCTCTGAGCCGCAACGACACCGCCGCGCTCGACCGCATCTATGCTGACAGCTACACCTTGACTAACGAGAACGGAGTCCTCTTGGCCAAAGCACCGCGACTCGCGGCGATAAAGTCTGGGGAACTGAAGTTTGAATCTGTTGTCTTCGATGAGGTGAACGTCCGCTTCTATGGGAATACGGCTGTAGCAACGTACCGCGTGACCAGCAAAGCTCAGTCCAAAGGGCAAGCCATTGGCGGTCAATTCCGATCCACCGTAACCCTAGTGAAGATAAAAGGGCGCTGGCAACTGGTTGGCGCGCAAACCACACGCATCGCCGGGCAGTGACGCTGTGGAAGGGTTCTCACGAAGCGCGTTACTTCGACGGCGCAACCCGAACAAGTCCTTGCAGCTGACGGCGCTGAATACGCGTTCAAGAATCGACAGCAATAGATCGGTGAAGGGAGGGCTGAGATGAGACGAAGGAACGCGGCTTCGATGTGCTCATTCCGAATCGTGTTGCTGACACCGCTGCTCGTGCTCGTGCTTGCTTTGAGCAATGCGCAGGCACAGGATTCGGCAACTCACGGCGTCGTGCCGCTGCACAAGCTTCCACCGGGGCAGGCGGTCGAGAAGGTCTGGGGCGACCCGGACAAGCCTGCCGCGCCCTTTGTGATTCGAATTCACGCCGACGCCGGCTACATCATTCTGCCTCACACCCATCTCGTCGACGAAAACATCATCGTCGTACAAGGCGTTTGGTCGCTCGGGATGGGGAGTAGTTTCGATCGCTCAGCCTTGGAGCAACTCGACGTCGGAGCCTTCGGCTTCGCTCCGAAGGACATGGCGCACTTCGCGTGGTCAAAGACCGAGACGATTATATAGGTGCACGGAATTGGGCCGTTTTCGAGCAAGCTCGTCGACCCGGTCTATGAGCTAACGGACAAGGGCACCTTTCTGCTGACATACTTGCTCAGACCAGGCACACCAACGCAGTCCAGCCCACCTAACTGTTTCGCGTGGAAGGTTGGTACGCAAGTGCGCGGCTATGCGGGTGAGGGCACGGTCATCGGCGCGCGGTGCTCGCCCGCAAATCATCTGACTCAGTATTGGGTCCGAAGACTGAACGGCGAGCGATTCTGGGCCCCCAGTCAGGAGTTGAAGCTAATCGGAACAGAGCCGTCAACGGCCGCTCCGAACAATTCGTTGGACGCGAGCGGCGGTCGCGTGTTTCTCAAGTAGCTTCGTGCGGCAGTGCTTTGATTCGCGCCGCCGCGTCAACTCAATCGTTAGATTGCTCTCTTGAACTTAAGATCGAAAGGAGAAGCTAACAGTGGGAGCGGAGGCAAAGGAACAAACTATCGCCACTTATGCAGACAGATATCTTCTGACAGATCGAAGGTTAATCATTCATTATCGTAACGCCCAAGAGAGCTTTCCTTTGAGCAAAATCACCGCAGTTAGAGTTCACTTTGTACACGAAATAGGCGCCCTAATTGGGGCTGTAAGTTTGATAACTTTCGGTCTTGTTTTTCTGCTGCTCGCTGCATTCAGTGCCATTCCCACATCCAGCGAGATTAGGCCTCCCGGTTTTATTACTGCTTTCGTTTTTGTGTTCTTGGCATTACTTTTTATTGGCCCTGGAATTATTGCTTATAAACAGTGGAGAGCTGGCAAAACCAATCTTATCATTAGTCAAATGGGAGGTAGCAAGATTTTCTCTGCTAATGGCAATGACTCGAATTGAAAGAGTTTGGTGATGAGATCAACCATATGCTCTCCTAGCGTAAACCCGGAAGAAACCGCAATCCAACAAAGCCTTGCAGCTGACGCCGCGATAGCATGCTTCTCAAATAATCTCTTCGATTCAGCTCGTATGCTGATCGCGCGCCGGCGGCTGAAGGCAGGCGTTATGCCGCCCAGGAGAAAATATGAGTGCCTTTGAACTGGTATTCGGTTTACTGACGATCATCACATCGCTAGCACTCACCCACCTACTCACAGGCTTTGTCAACGTTTTGCCCAATTCCGAACGCGTGCGTTTCTCGGCATTACACGCGCTCTGGGCTTGGATCGCCTTCACGCTCCTTATTGGCAACTGGGCTTCGTACTGGACAATGCGATCGGTAGCATCATGGCCAGCGTGGGCAGTCTTACTGATTGTGACTAACTTTATTATCCAGTATGTCTTTTGCTCGCTCGTCACACCGGAAGTGCCAGCCGAAGGCAAGATTGACCTTGTTGAATTTCATCAACGCGAACATCGCCGCTACATTATCGCGATTATTGCTCTTCTAGTGGCGTCAGTTCTTCTCAACTTCGCATTGGGCGGAGCCAACTTTTATGCAAACTGGTGGCGCGACAGCGTTTTGTCGATTGCGGCTCTAGTATTGGCGTTCCTGGCGCTTCTTGTCGGTAGGCGCTGGGTGCAGTTCGGATCGGCTGGCATACTCGCGGCGATTGCCACGTACTACATGGTTATCACTTGCAACGTCGTGGCGGCCTAACAATGCGAATCGCACCGGCAGGCATAACGTATTAAGAATTAGTGTGGGGCGTGGTGCGGATGGAACGACTGAGGGAAGAGGAAGCCGCCACACAAAGTCTTACTGATTGTGACTAACTTTATTATCCAGTATGTCTTTTGCTCGCTCGTCACACCGGAAGTGCCAGCCGAAGGCAAGATTGACCTTGTTGAATTTCATCAACGCGAACATCGCCGCTACATTATCGCGATTATTGCTCTTCTAGTGGCGTCAGTTCTTCTCAACTTCGCATTGGGCGGAGCCAACTTTTATGCAAACTGGTGGCGCGACAGCGTTTTGTCGATTGCGGCTCTAGTATTGGCGTTCCTGGCGCTTCTTGTCGGTAGGCGCTGGGTGCAGTTCGGATCGGCTGGCATACTCGCGGCGATTGCCACGTACTACATGGTTATCACTTGCAACGTCGTGGCGGCCTAACAATGCGAATCGCACCGGCAGGCATAACGTATTAAGAATTAGTGTGGGGCGTGGTGCGGATGGAACGACTGAGGGAAGAGGAAGCCGCCACACAATTCTGTGTTGGACTAAGCCGGGTTAGAGGCTATTTGGAGTTTGAGTAATGAGGTTGAGGAGATGAGAGTGGAGTGAAGGTGGGGCCAGGGAAAGAAGAAGAGCAAACCGGAGAGTGATAGTTGAGTTTGAGGTAGAGGAAGCCAGCCCGTGAGGCTTTTTTTTTGCGGTCGCAGACAGAGTTCGGCAGTGACGACGAGAACAGTTCGCCGGGGAGGGCGGGGACATAAGGGAGACGACATAGCCAGGGGTTGAAGTTTCATGGGGCGCGACCTCTGGCGATGGGAGCGAGCAGCGTGAGTGGCCCACCGCAGTGCGGACAACTTAGCAGCGGCAGTGACCCGGAGGTTTTACATCTTGGGTCTTTAGTTTGCTGGTGGTGGGTGAGAGCAGTTGTCTGGCTTTCAGTAGCAATTGACGATGAGCGTGGCTAAGCAGGCCGTAGTAACGGACTTTGATGAACCTCTTGGGGAGCACGTGCTGGAGGAAAGCGACGGATGAACTCTGCGGCGGTGACGGTGCAATGCTTGAGTTGATCAGTGGCGGAGTCTTTGTAAGAGAAAGTGATTTGGCCATCATGGAGGTGGCGGAGGCGGTTGTTGGAGATAGCGACACGAAAGATGTAAAGGGGAGAGATACTGGAAGGCTTGGGTGCCTGAGGCCACTGCTTCGGAATGCACGACCCAGTCTTTGCGCCAGACGCACGGCGCGACGGCCGCGAACAGATCAGTCTTTTTCAGTTGGTCGCGGAACTTGGCGCGGAAGATGCGGGAGAGAGCTTTGACGGGCACGAGAAAATCTTTGCGGGCGGTGCGCCAGTGGAGGTCATCAGTCAGACCACCGCCGGTGACGATGTAATGAATGTGGGGATGATAGAGGAGTTGGCGGGTCCAGGTGTGGAGCACGCCGACCATCCCGACCTGAGTGCCCACGAAGCGCTGGTCGTAGGCTAGCTTGAGCAGGGCGGCTGATGAAGCGCGAAAGAGCAGGTTGTAGATCAGCTTCTGATTGCTGCGGGCCAGTGCACGCAACTCCTTGGGCAGAGTGAAGGTAACCATGAAGTGCGGTACAGGCAACAACCAGCTCTGTTGTTTAGCCAGCCACAGATTGGCTTGTTCATTCTGGCATTTGGGACAGTGGCGGTTCTTGCAGGAGTGGTAACTGTAGCGCTGCTCATCGCACTGCTGGCAGTAATAGACCTGGCCGCCGAGGGCGGCGGTGCGGCAGGTTGCAATATCCTGCATGGCCCGGTGATGTGAGGGCAGCATCCGGTTGCCGAACTTCTCTCGATAGGCGGGGCCATGCAGCCGAAAGATGTCGGCCACTTCCAGCATCACCTGGCAATCAGAGATCGCTCATGAGCTGGTTGATGGCCACGGTGCCAAGTTGTTCGGCTTTCACGGTCAGGTGCGTGTAGACGCTGGTGGTGGCCGGCGAACTGTGGCCCAACCACTCCTGGATCAGCCGCAGGTTGACCCCGGCCTCAAGCAGATGGGTGGCCCACGAGTGGCGCAGCGTGTGCACGGATGCGCGTTTGTTGAGACGGCTTCCTTTGAGCGCCGCGTGGAAGGCGAAGTCAACCGGAGTTTCAAATGATGTACTCAAGGCCATGATTGAAGCGCCGTACGGAAAGTCCTCCGTTCTGCGACCGAGTCCCGAGCCAACGCCCGCGACAAACGCCGCTCTTGTCAGTGAGAGAGCTGGAGACGTAAACGCCTCATTGGCAATTCAGGCGGGAATAGTCTATCGCATCGGCGCAGCACAGCCGGTAGCACGAACGGATTTCGTCATTTTAAATGATGATCCAGTTAGAATTGTTGAAAATGCAGGGATAGTGGGCAAGAAACAATCTTGGGCACTGCCTCGCATGGGTATACTGGCAAGTTTCTTGTACAGGAAAGAACACGGGAGATGGCACATGAAGCCTCTGCGAGGGAGGCCCTTAAGGATCACGTCATCGCAAGCGGGACCACCGACTTCAATGGGAACTTATTGTTCACTGGATTACCAGCTAACAAGGAGATTTACATTTTTGGTATGGCGCAGACGAGGAGTGGTTGGGCAATTTGGAACGTTTCGGTCGAAATCCCCCCGGGTCAGGTGAGGAGCACCGTGCTAGACCAGAAGAATGCCGCAATCATTTATTGATCCCCCTCAGACACCGGAACCCAAGGGGTTAGTCCCGAGGCAGCACCGCCACATTCCGCTGGCAGCGGTCGGGACGGCTAATTTCTCTTATTTATCATCGCTGAGATCGAACAGGTGGTCATCCTCGTGGCTCTCTGGGTGCTCAGCTGACTCAGCGCGTCGTCTCGCAAATCAATTGGTAACGGGTGATGACGTGAAAAAGCTGACTGAATTTGCGGGAAGGGGAGTTCGAGTACGCACGGCATCTCGAACACGCGGAGGCAGCGAAAAAACCTACAAGGATGTCACAGATCAGCAGCGCAAAAAGTTTTCACAAGCCTATGGCCCTGAGTTACATCACTGGACCACGGCCGATAATCTTTATGACGACGACCAAGACGGCGCGGTCCGTTTTGCGCGAAAGGAAGGAGTAGATCCAGAGCTGCTCAAAGACTTTCAAAAACGCCTCACTGAGAAGGGCAAACCAAATCCGCTGTGCAAACCAAGTCGGCTGGCCCACTACCACGCCGCCATTTTGGCTGGCATTGAGATCCGTCACATGCGCAAAGGCAAACGCGCGTTCGTGAGCCTGCGAACACTGGAAACCTTGCGTAAAAGCGGAGACGTGCTGCTGGGCCTCAACCGCAAGAAGCAATTAAAGCGGAGACCAAAACCGGACACGGCGAGCGCAAACCATTGAGCCGCCTACACCGACCCTTCGCGTAACTGGCGAAATCCCAGCGCAACTCACACCTCCTCGCCTCTCATCGGTAAATGAAAATTCCGTTTGATTTACCGACCAACAAGGCCCTTCTGTCCGTAAATGAAAATTAATTTTCGCTGTCCTGACAATCCTCTCTATTCTTCATTTTGGTTCACGGAGTTTTTTTAGGCTTTGAGCGGGAAAGGAGAGGTGACGCACATGAGATCAGGAAAGCACTTTATAACGCACACGAAGCGAAGCACGACGGGAAGCACGAAGCAGCACAAGCGCCAAGAAGCGCCCGCTATCAGCCTTTTCGATCGCGTCGCGCAGGCGGCCAGAGCAACAAATAATGGAGAGCGAGTAACGCTTACTGAAGCAGAGTTTTGCCGACTCGTTGGCATCAGTAAGACCACAGCCTGGGCCAGGAGAAAGGACGGCACGCTGCCCCACTGTCGCACTGGTCATCGCGTTCTGTACCTGCCAGAGCACGTCACACAGTTTCTCGCCAGCAGCGAGAGAAACAAACAGCAAGAAGAAGCATGAGTCTTGCCCAGTTCAAATTTCCCGCTCCAGACTGAGAGAAAACAAACAGCATGAAGCAAGGCGCGGCTCACGCGTTCCAGCACTTGCCGGCGTGCGAAGTAATCTCTCTTCTCAAAGGGGTGAAGAAGAGCGGCAGTGGTTGGGTGGCTCAGTGTCCAGCGCACGAGGACCAGAGACCAAGCCTGAGCATCAACGAAGCCCCCGACGGCCGCGTTCTGCTTCACTGCCACGCCAATTGCTCTTTTGATCAGATCTGCACAGCGCTGAGAATTGATTCCCGCAGTTTAGGACCTGATGTAGCCTTCCGCTACGCTCCTAAGAAGCCTGAGCGCCGCATCGTTGCGACTTACGACTACCTCGAGGAAAACGGAAACCTCCTGTTTCAGGTTGTTCGCTATTACCCTAAGAGCTTCACCCAGCGCCGGCCCGACGGCAAAGGCGGCTGGGCGTGGAACCTTAAAGGCGTGGGCCATGTGCTCTTCGGCTTACTTGGTTTGCTTGCGGCTGATCCAGAAACAACGGTCTTCATCGTCGAAGGCGAAAAGGACGCCGGCCAACTCGCGGGACTAGGCTTACTCGCGACAACGAATGCAGGCGGCGTGGGCAAGTGGAAAGACGAATATAGCGAAACCTTGCGCGGCCGACAGGTTGTCATCGTTCCCGACAACGACAAGCCGGGGCACAAGCACGCTGAAAAAGTCGCGACCTCACTTCACCGCATCGCCGCATCTGTGCGCGTACTTTTCTTGCCTAACCTGCCGGAGAAGGGTGACGTCTCAGACTGGTTTGGTGCCGGCGGCACGCCGGAACAGTTTCGGGCCCTCGCGGCCGAAGCGCCAGCGTGGAAACCGCAGGGCCAACAGACGGAAAAGCTCGCGCCCGGAGAAGTGCGAGCAACAGACTTGGGCAACGCGCGGCGTCTTGTTTCTCTTCATGGCCAGGATCTGCACTACTGCTATGATTTCAAGAGGTGGCTTGTCTGGGATAACCAGCGTTGGCAGTTAGATTCCACAGGTGCAGTGCTTCGGCTCGCAAAAGATACTGTTACCTCAATTTATTCTGAAGCTGCAGAGGCGCCAGACGAGAAGACGCGAACGGATGTAGCGAAGTGGGCCTTAAGAAGCGAAGCTGCCGACCGCATCGTTGCGATGCTCAACCTGGCGCAAAGTGAGCCGACCATTCCTGTTGAGCCGAAGCTGTTAGACACCGACCCGATGCTTTTGAATTGCACTAACGGCACCCTTGATTTGCGCAGCGGCGAGCTGCGGGAGTATAGACGTGAAGACTACATCACTAAGATGGTAGCCGTTGGATACGATCGTACTGCGGAGTGTCAGGTTTGGGATAAATTTCTTGACAAGATCATGAACGGCAACGCTGAACTAATAGCCTTTTTGCGCAGGGCGGTCGGTTACTCGCTCACTGGCGATGTAAGTGAGCGCGTGCTCTTCATGCTCTACGGGAAGGGTGCCAACGGCAAGAGCGTCTTCACTGAAACTATTCAAGCGCTGCTTGCTGATTATGCCCTGCGAACGCCGACGAGCACGCTGCTGGCAAAGCGCGATGCTCGCGTGGGCTGTGCGCGGCTGTCTCGAGTGGCAACGTGCCGGTCTAGGAGTGCCGGCCGAAGCGAAGGAAGCCACGGCGAGCTATCGCAAAGAGATGGACAACCTGGGCAACTTCATCTCTGAGTGCTGCTTGCTGGAGTTCATGAGATGGGTGTCCTTCAAGGAATTACGCGCCGCTTATGAGGAGTGGGCACACGAGCGGGGAGAGCGCAATCTGTTGGCCGGCAACGCGTTCACTGCGGCAAGCGCCGCGCCCGGCGCCGCGTGCGAAGAAAGCTTGAGAAGCGCAGGGGCCTCAGTAAATAACGAGTATTCGTGACGGAAAACGAGTAAGAGCAGAAATAGAATTCCCGGCGACCTCCTCCTCACAAACCACCATGATCAAC
>MWVX01000807.1_pt1 | contig 10258 bp, 6 predicted proteins | sample 1047311 | NCBI WGS metagenome assembly MWVX01 (sample SAMN06349984, study PRJNA376086) | soil metagenome | isolation source: MtG-4 sample Antarctic (ecotone) soil | place: Antarctica | collected 2015-01-13
TCTATATTACAAATGCTGCCTGTATAAGGCAAAGAGAAAAAGTTTGAACCATCGTACGACCAGTTAATAACATTGTCTATAAATTCGAAGCGAAGCGTTCTCCATGAAGACAGATCCATAATTAGCTCTGGCAAATTGCCCAAAGAAGTATTCCCAACAAAGATCAGAGATAAGGGCTGTGAGGTAGGCTCCGAAAACAATAAACAACCCGCACTAACATTACTTCCGGCTATATAAATCCAGGTATCCCCTGTAACAGAACCTCCTGCAGAGGGATCATTTTTCAATTTAACTTCAAGCGTAAAATTATTAGTGATGCAGAATGTGTCTTTAAGATAAAAATTAGCATAATAGGGGGTTGGGAAGGAGGGTGATGGAAGTGTAGTCAATATGCCGTTTAAAAATATACTCTGCGCGTCGAGTACTTCCGAAACTGCCCCTGCTCCCGGGCTTATTTCAGCTTTCCATCGGGAAGTATCGCACTGACTAAAAATCATAAAAGGATTACCGCATAGAAATATTAAGACGGCAACTAATAACGAAAAGGTTTTGGTAGTAAATTTTTTCAAACCAGCTGTCAGATCATGAAAAGATACAGATTGAAAGAATGAAGAAAATTTGATGCCACAAAGACAACAACCTCACAAAATATAGGTGAATAAGTTAATATTCAACCCTGATTGGCTGAATGCTTTTATTGAGCACCCGACTGAAAGACACATGAGTGCATTATAAGTTTAAACCAGGGAGTGAAGCGCTGTGGATAACTCATTATTTCCTGAGCAACCACATCAGGGGATATCCACCTGATGGAGGATACTTCATTTCGGCTCCACAAAATTTCACCATTATATCTCCCGGTAAGAATATGATCAAACTCATGCTCAAAAAGATTGCTTTGTTCATCATGAAAAGAATAGAGTATATGATCTTTGATAACCAAGGGAGTAGTAAAGCCAAGTTCCTCATGCAAACGGCGATTTGCAGCTGTTTTAACTTTTTCTCCAGGACGTGGATGACTGCAACAGGCATTGGTCCACAAACCGGCAAAATGATATTTTGTAGCCGCTCTTTTTTGCAACAACATTAAACCATTGTCATTAAAAATGAATATGCTGAATGCGCGGTGAAGAAATCCTTTTTCATGAGCTTGCGTTTTTCCCGCAATGCCGGTTTTTTTTCCTGAACCATTTACCCGAATTACATTTTCTTCAGGGAACATTTATAATGTGTTTATGAGGTTAAATTTAAGGAGCTATTAAATCTAATATCGAAGGCTTAATAATTCTGGACCTCCATAATTTTGAGTTTCACCAGAATGAGTTTTTTGAATCTTGATATGAATGGAGAGTTTAAGGGTGTAAGTTTAATCCAATCAACGTTGTTCAATTTCGTTTTATTTGCAGCATGAAATTAGATATTCTTGCTTTCGCTGCCCATCCGGATGATGCAGAGATGTCTTGCGGAGGCACTATCGCCAGGCATATAAAACTTGGTAAAAAGGTAGGAATTATTGATTTGACAAGGGGGGAGCTGGGTACACGAGGTACATCGGAAATAAGAGAGCAGGAAGCCAGGAAATCATCAGAGATCCTTGGGATTCACATTCGGGAGAACTTAGGAATGCGTGATGGATTTTTTAAAAATGATGAGGCCCATCAACTGGAAGTGATTCGCATGATCAGAAAATACCAGCCCGAAATTCTACTTGCAAATGCGATCCGCGATCGGCATCCCGATCATGGCAGAAGCGCAAAATTAATTGAGGATGCCTCGTTTCTTTCCGGGTTGAGAATGATAAAAACAATTGGAGATAATGGTGATCAGAACCCATGGCGTGCCCGGGTGATCTACCATTATATACAGGATCAATGGATCGTTCCTGATATTCTTATTGATATAAGTGCATTTATGGAAAAGAGGATGGAAGCCATTCATGCTTTCCAATCACAGTTTTACGATAAAAAATCTAAGCAGCCTGAAACATATATTTCACGTCCTGATTTTCTGGACAGCCTTTATTTTCGTGCACAGGAGTTAGGAAAAATGATTGGAGTTCGTTATGCAGAAGGATTTACTTCAAGGAGAAGAGTAGGGGTTGAGGATTTCTTTCAGCTAAAATAAAAATAGAACAAGGCACTCGTTATTTTACGGAAATAAGACTCGACGGCAAACGAATGCCAGTGAGATCAATAGACCAAATTAATATTATTAATTCTGAACTCACCTCCTCCATACGGAGTGAGAAAAAGTATACTTCCCGGAAAAAGTGATGCCATCAATATAGACGGCATCACTTTATTTGCTCTACTTTTCTTATCAGGAAAAATAGCTAATCACTAAATTCTTTCTTCAGTACTATCCACCTTAATGTTCAAGAATTAATTTTTCAGTATGAACAAACTAATTGTTATCAAATATTTTAATAAGATACATTCCTGGTGCAAAAGATGATAAATCGAAAGAAATTGTTTCTTTTCCATCTGTCATAAATTGATCCAGGGTTTTTCCCGTTGCATCAAGTATGGATACATTTTGCAGATCGTTTGCATTTTCTATAATAAACAACCCGCTTTCCGGATTTGGTAAATTTTGGGAGTTTGTAACGTTGACGTAACTGCGAATTTTGCAGGATCTGTAGTAAATGAGCTGCTCGCAGTATATCCTCCTGGTACACCCGGACATCTATTCCGAATTTTTTACTGTGTAAAATGTAGAAGGTATTAACCCCGAGAGTTGACCCATGTTTCTGTTGTGGTGAACTGATAGCCTGGTGAGCCAGCCGATTTGATAGAAACTTTGTAAGAGCTTGCTCCCGAACTATTCCAGCTAACTAGTGCGGAATCAGAGGTAATATTTGTAATCATAATGTCTGTTACAGGCCCACAACCAGCCGGCTGGAGTAACTGCTGAAGCTGCTTATTACAGCAAAAGCCGAAATGAATAGTAGCAATTTGTGTTTCATATCTTGAAGTTTTAAGATTTTAAATTATGAAATATTATGAATATTTGTTCCCCGTGCTAACTATTTTATGTAATATTTATGTCAAAATAATATCGCCGTCCTTCAAACAGCCATACCATTGCTCTATTATCTTTAAAGCATAAATAATCAAATGATGGATGCAGAGAAACATTTAAATTTTCTGGAAGATATTGTGGAAGAGGATATAAAAATTGGAAAGCACGATGGCCGTGTGCACACGCGCTTTCCTCCTGAGCCCAATGGATACCTTCACATAGGACATGCAAAAAGCATCTGTCTCAACTTCGGACTTGCTGCGAAGCACGGTGGGAAAACTAATCTTCGCTTCGATGATACAAATCCTGAAACAGAAGAGACAGAATATGTGCAGAGCATTCGGGAAGACGTTCAGTGGCTTGGGTTTCAGTGGGACAATCAATTTTTTGCTTCAGATTATTTTGAGGAATTATATGAATTTGCAATAAAGCTGATTGATAAAAATCTTGCTTATGTTGATGATCTTTCAGCAGAAGATATTGCTTCGACAAAAGGAACTACGAATGAGCCTGGTGAAGAGAGCCCATATCGCAATCGTAGTATAGATGAAAATCTAGATCTTTTTAAACGTATGAGATCAGGTGAATTTGGAGATGGGGAAAAAGTGCTTCGGGCTAAAATTGATATGGGCTCACCAAATATGCATATGCGTGATCCGATCATGTATCGCATCAAACATGTAAATCATCACCGCACGCAGGACAAATGGTGCATTTATCCGATGTATGATTTTGCACATGGGCAGTGTGATTCACTTGAAAAAATTACGCATTCATTATGCACTTTGGAGTTTGAAGTACATAGGCCTTTATACGATTGGTTTATTGAGAAATTAGAGATATTTCCATCGCAGCAATATGAGTTTGCACGGTTAAATATTACATATACTGTGCTCAGCAAACGTAAACTGCTGCAGTTGGTAAATGAAAAATATGTTTCAGGATGGAGTGATCCCCGAATGCCTACCTTATCTGGCTTGCGCCGCCGTGGCTATACTGCTGAAAGCATTCGTATGCTGTGCAATAAAATCGGAGTTCAAAGAAGAGAAAACATAATCGATGTTGAGCTTCTTGAATTCTGCATACGGGAAGATTTGAACAAGAGAGCCGACCGCAGAATGGTTGTCCTCGATCCGGTGAGGCTTGTAATAACAAATTATCCTGAAGGGTCAACAGAGGAGGTTTTTTCTGAAAACAATCCGGAATTAGAGAAGCCGGGAATGCGCAGAATTCCTTTCAGCGGTGAGCTCTGGATCGAACGGGAAGACTTTATGGAAGTTCCTTCGAAGAAATTTTTCAGGTTAGCCCCTGGTCAAATGGTACGATTGAAAAGCGCTTACATTATACGATGTGAAAGTTTTACCAAAGAGGCAGATGGCAGCATTAAAGAAATTCAGTGTACATACATACCCGAAAGCCGGAGTGGTGAAGATACAAGTGGGCTGAATATAAAGGGCACCATTCACTGGGTCAGCATAGAACATGGTGCTACAGCTACGGTCCGGTTATATGACCGGTTATTTAAAGTACCGGTACCAGATGCAGACGAGGGAGATTTTAAGGAACACATCAATTTCGACAGCCTTCACGAAATTCAAAATGCATGCATTGAGCCGGAGCTTTTAAATGCATCTGAAGGTGAATGGTTTCAGTTTATCCGTAAAGGATATTTTTGCGTAGACAGAGATTCTACCGCAGTCAACCTGGTTTTTAACCGAACCGTTACATTGAAAGATAACTGGAGCAAACAGAATATGCAGAATAAGTAGAAATGATATAATACTTTGGCAACTATATAGAACTTTGAACAAGACGGTAAAAGATGGCTTTCAGAAATTTTGCTGTCATCTGTCACAGCTTCTTAACGGACTTTAGTTTTCCGCCCGCAATTTCAGGAGCACTAATTCTATTTCCCTTTTGGTCATAATACAATCAGAATTGATGATCGTATATTACTAAAATTGCAGAAAAGCTTATCTTTAAAACAAACTACCTAAGAAGAATGTTTGAGAAATTTGCAGAAAGAGTAACAAAGTTCACAGGAAGTGCAACAGCCTTTTTCCTCGCTATGGGAATAATTGTGGTATGGCTTATCAGTGGATATTTTAACCATTGGAGCGAAGCCCATACTACTCTTATCCATATATTTACTACGATAATAACCTTCCTGATGGTGTTTGTTCTTCAGCATGGGCAGAACAAAGACACCCTTGCTATGCACAAAAAAATGGATGAGCTTATTCGTGCCACTGAAGGAGCAAGAAATGACATGGCAGGATTAGAAAAACAACCCGTTGAAAAGATAATGGAAGCAGATATTAAAAAATAAGAAGGATTGGTAAATTCCTAAAACCTGTAATAAAGTTTAACTTACAATAAGAAGATTAGTTTAAGCTTCTAAAGTCAACTGGCACAACCTTGGAGATCCCCTCTTCCTGCATCGTAATGCCATAGATGATATCCACGGAAGCCATCGTATTTTTATTATGAGTAACGAGGACGAATTGAGAATCAAGTGAGAAGTCGCGAACGATTTTATTGAATTTTTCAATGTTTGCGTCATCAAGCGGAGCGTCCACCTCATCGAGAATACAGAAGGGAGCCGGCTTATATAAGTAGAGCGCAAATAGAAGTGAGATGGCTGTTAATGTTTTTTCTCCACCAGACAACTGATCAATTACCTGTGGTCGTTTCCCTTTTGGTCGGGCCATGATCTGAATCCTTGATTCCAGCATGTTATCAGGATCCTCAAGAACGAGATCGCATTCATCATCATTGGTAAAAAGACTCTTAAATACCTTCACAAAATTTTCTTTTATAGTGTTGAAGGCAGTTAGGAATTGTTCCTTCGCGGTAGTTTCAATCTCCTCAATGGTTTGCAACAGCGATGATTTTGCACTCATCAGATCAGCTTTTTGAGTCACAATAAAATCATGACGTTCCTTCATCTCGTTATAGGCTTCCATAGCCATAGGATTTATCTCTCCGTAGGTTTCAATCCTGTTTTTCAGCTTTTCTGATTTCGTCTGCAACTCTTCAGGATTTGCTTCAATGGAGGGTTCACGATCCATCAATTCTTCGATATCAATTTTAAACTCAATATCTAAGCGGTCTTTAAGTGAATTAAGCTGAATTTTTATCTCGGTAGTCCTTTCACGAATCTGATTTAGCAATATTTCTACCTGTTCCTTATTTTTAGAAATTGTACGCAGACGCTCGTCCGCGTCATGAATTTTTCCACGGCTTTCATAATAAACCTGCTCCACGTCAGAGACCCTTTTTTCAATGATCTCTTTATGTGAATAATCCTGAATGATCACCTGCTCCGCGAGCATCCGTTTTTCCTCCAACGTGCTTATCAGATCATCTGCATGATCCAGCTCTGACTGATTCGTTTGAATTAATTGCAGGATATTGGATTGCTGGTGTTCACGATATTCTAACTCGCGGTCAATGGCAGTAACCGTGTTCTGATGCTGAACAAATTGAATGTTTTTCTCATTGAATAATTGAGATGATTCATTCAGCTTCTGCTCACTTTCGGCAAATGTGGCCAACAGATGATCAAGCAATTCCTGAATGCCCTGTTTTTTATCTGTCTGAATATTTAACTTTTCTATCAGGTGCTTGTGTTGGGTTTCGAGATCTTCAAGCTGACGATTAATATCTTCTAAATGAGCTTTATGGTTCTGGAAAAAAATTTCAATACTTTCAATCTTAGCCTGCAGAGATGTCAATTTATTTTTTATCTCGTTGTGTGCTTCGCGGGCGTCATCAAGCTCCGTATCTTTTGAGGAGCTCCTTAGACCAAGCATATCGTTCTGCAAAGCCAGAATAATTTTGTGCAGATGTTCTGATTGATCTCTAAGCTTTTGAATTTCTTTTTCCACAACCTTAAGATTTTTAATGCGACCCAATCGCTTTCCAGAAAAAGAACCTACCTGGCCACCTGATAAGCTGAGCGGCGTTCGTACGAACTTTCCATTTTTAGATATTAACGATGACCTCTTATCAAAATTAGACAGATCGATGTGGTCATCTAATAAGATAAAGGTTTCAGATAGCAGGTATGAAACGAGCTTATGGAATTTTGAATCCACCTCTACCACGTCCATTGCCCTCACTGCGTTTGACGGTGCTGTCTGATTCTGCAGAAGGATATTTTCAAAATCACTTAGCACGAAAAAGTTAGCCCTACCCTTAGCTGCACTGCTTAGAAGGTTGACTGCATTCATTGCGTCAGCCATATCTGATACGATGTAGAAATTCAGATATGAATCAAGATAATTCTCAATAGAAACACGATATTCGGCAGGGCAGGAGATGATGTCGGAAAGCAGGGGTGCATGCGTTGTCCATTCAGGATGCTGCTTCAAAAACTTTATTGACTCCGGGAAGCCCTCCATATTGTCAATGAAACTTTTTGTAAGATTATATTCATTCTGCTTTGCATCGAGGTGCCGGTGAACGGACCGCAATTGCTCACGGTGTGTTTCCAATTCCTCTTCTATACCATTGAGCTGCTCCTGCAAAGCATCACCGGATTGGGTGAGCTCCAGCACTGCAAGTTTTTTCAGTTGTTCTTCAGATAAAGCAGCTTTTAGCTGTTGAGTAAGGAGTTTATGTTCATCATTTCGCCCCTCATACTCGGTCTCGCTGCGACCTTTCTCCTGAAGAAGATTGTTCTTCTGCACAGTGTGAATTGCTATCGTCTTTTCTATTTCAGAAAATTCTTTCTCCAGCCCCCGCATCAAAACAGTCTGTTGTTCTAACCTGATCTTTATACCGGAATGATCTCCACGATTGTCTCTAAGCACCTGTTTCGCAACCTCAACTTCCTGTGCAACTGAATTAAATAGGATATTCTGACGAATCTTCTGTTCATGAAATTCGTGAATGCTTTCACTTATCTGTTCAAGGTCTGCGCCAGCCTTTATATTTTGAGAGGTGAGAGTTTCCTTTTTATCCTTTTGGAATTTTAAATTTTCCAACAATATATTCTTATCGTTTTCTCTCTGTTTTATGGAGGTAACAAAGTCATTGAGTTCGCGCTGAACTGCAACCATCTGTTTTTCCTTTTCAATATTGTCAGCCTTCTCCTGCAACATGGCCGCCTCCAGCATAACAAGCTCAGTCTCTAATTTCAGCTTTTTATCTTCCTCTTGCTGTTGTTGCAATTGCAAAACAGCAAAAGATTTTCTAAAGTCGCTGAGAGTGAATAACGCCAGCTCTATGCTAAGCTGGGTATATTCCTCTTTCAGCTTATAGTACCTCTCTGTTTTGCGTGCCTGGCTTTCCAGCGCTTTAAGATTGGTCTCAATCTCGAACAACAGATCATCCACCCGGTTAAGATCTCCCTGAGTTGCTTCAAGCTTATTTAATGTTTCTTTTTTTCGCGTCTTATATTTTGATATTCCCGCAGCCTGTTCGAATAGTTTTCTCCGTGAATGTTCTTTGTCATTCAGAATTTCATCTACCATGCTGAGCTCCATGATGGCATATGAATCGCTGCTGATGCCAGTATCCAGGAAAAGGGATGTGATATCTTTCAGCCGGCAAGTGATGCCATTTAATTTGTATTCACTGTCGCCATTGCGATAATAGTGGCGGCTGATGGTAACGGTATGAAATTCCGTTGGCAAAAGGTTTTTATTATTTTCAAATGTCAGTGATACTTCGGCAAGGGATGAGGCTTTACGGTTCTTTGTACCATTGAATATTATGTTCTCCATCTTTTCAGACCTCAGCATAGAGGTTTTCTGTTCTCCAAGCACCCACCGGATAGCGTCTACAACATTCGATTTCCCGCAACCATTTGGGCCTACTACACCAGTAACACTGTCGTTGAAGTTGATCACTGTTTTCTCAGCAAAGCTTTTGAATCCTTTTATCTCGAGGCTTACGAGTCGCACTATATTCAGGAGTTTTAAAAAAACAAATTTAAAGAACCATATACTCTCAAAATAGTAAGATGTGGATACGTTGATAACTTGGATGAATCTTCAGATGTTAGTTGTACCTAGAAAGCACATTTAAGAATATTATTTCAGCCAATAATTATATCTCCGCCAAAAAACTATTCGAACTTCTAAAAATTATTGCTTTATAAAGGAAGTCTTATAATACTGCCCGTCATTAATGATATTGACCTGATAAATTCCTCTAGATAATTTTTCAGTATTTAATTTAAGTAGATTACTTTCTATATCAAATGGGATATCGCAGATTTGACCAAGGCTATTTATAATATATATTTTGGCATCATTAACCGTTTGTGTTAGTTCTGCAATAAGATAATTTGCTGCTGGATTCGGATAACAATTAATATTGCCGGAAATGGCAAGATTGACAGCGACAGTTTCAGAGAAACTGGTTGAACTATTATAATCTACCTGCTGAAGACGGTAATAGGAGATACCTGTAAAAGGATGATCATCCCAGGCTTCGTAGTGATTGATCACGTTGCTGTTTCCAACTCCATCTTCATACAAAACACTCTCCCATAAGCTTGCATCCTTAGATCGCTGCACGATAAAATAATCATTTTGATATTCGCTTTGTGTCGACCACGATATTTTTATTACTGAATTCTCTGACGAGGCATTAAAATCAATGAGCTCTATTGGTAAAATAGTGGTAGGGAAAGCTGAAGCTATAGAAATATATTTAACACTATTAGCCGGAATATGAAACGTGCTGATACCAAGAACCGAAATAATACCATCAGAGTAGTTGAAGGATAATCCATTGGCCTCAGAGTACATAGTTGCATTTGAAAAGTTACCATCCACATCTACCAGCAACCTTAAATCACTGGCGGTTACAGCAGATGGCATAGCACAACCATTTAATTTAAAATCCATGTTAAACAAACCTGTGAAATTATGACTTGATATTTTCCATTCTCTTTCAAGTCTTGAATAAACAGTTGATGGTTTCTCTGTAAGTGCGGCAGGGGTAGAGCACATCTTTCCGTTGTCATGCCCCGATATAACTGAAGCGTCATCTGCGCCAAATTCAGAAGGTGTGGTTGTATTTGCAAGATTATCGGAGGCGAGTCCATTCATATAAATCCGAGTGGTATCATCTAGACTATGAGATTGCTTTTGTAACAAGTCTTCATCATCTTCTCTTGCTATCCCAATTATATTTTTACTATAAGATGAAACGTCATATGTAATAACTCCTGATGTATTCACATAATCATTTGATAATGTGATACCATACTTAATAGCCA
>MWVX01000808.1_pt1 | contig 10257 bp, 9 predicted proteins | sample 1047311 | NCBI WGS metagenome assembly MWVX01 (sample SAMN06349984, study PRJNA376086) | soil metagenome | isolation source: MtG-4 sample Antarctic (ecotone) soil | place: Antarctica | collected 2015-01-13
CTGACTGCTGAAACCGATTGCCGACTGCTCACTGCCCACTGCTCACGTCCTACGGCAATATTCCCAACTCGTCCAGTGAACCATGCAGCTCGACCGGATCCTAGATTCAACCGGTAATCGTCAATTTCGCGCAGAAAGACCTGTTTGGATCCAGTCGCTACCGCTCCCGGTTCTGCAACGAGCGCTTTTTAAGCACGGGTGCCCAGAGTTCCGAGCTGATTGCAAACTGAACCAGCACCATAAACTGGGTCGTACTCCAGCCCGGCAAACCGGGCTGGAGGCGGGCCGTTGAGCTGGGCAGTAACCGACCGTGAGATCCCCAGTCGGCAGCCCGGCTGGCGTAAGACGGTGAGGAGGATACTCAGGCTCGACGACCATTGATGACAGTGATGATGGGTGATACGCACTTAGCCCTCCGCATTCAGCTCTCCAACGTGAGCCGTGTGAAGCGAAGCGAGGTTTTACGAAAGATGTTGTGGCTGTGATCGTGGCGGAAGATTTTCGGTATTCGCGCCGGCACTGAAAGGCAAGGCTGAAGGATGAGCGAGAGCAATCAACAGGCAACAAGCATTCAGTAATCAGCAATCAATTCAGCGGTCGGAACTCGGTATTATTGTGCCAGCACTGATCTTTGATCTTGACGGAACTCTCGTCGATACCGTCTATGCACACGTTTTCTCATGGCAGCGTGCCCTGGCAGAGGCAGGTATGGCTATTGACGGCTGGCGTATTCATCGCCGGATGGGGATGAGTGGGGGACTCTTCGCTCGAGCTGTCGCCCGCGAACTCGGCCGCGAGATCACGTCCTCCGAGGCTGATGCGCTGCAACATCGACACGGAGAATTGTTCCACGAGTTTTTGCCAGTGCGCTCGGCATTGCCCGGCGCGATCGAGCTACTGCGATTTCTTCGGAAGAAGAGCATCCCGCACGGAATTGCAACGTCCGGCAGACGACCAGAAATCGATGCTTCGTTAGACGCGCTTGGTGTCGGCGCCGAGACACTTGTAGTCGAACGCGGCGAAGTGCAGCGGGCCAAACCCGCTCCAGACCTGTTCCTCAACTGTCAACAACGGCTGGGCGTGCCGGTTGATGAATGCTTCGTTGTGGGTGACGCAGTTTGGGATCTGCTGGCGGCGCGCCGGGCCCGAATGCTTTCGATCGGTCTGTTGAGTGGAGGGTACGGCGAGGACGAGTTTACACGCGCAGGGGCATTCCGCGTCTATAACGATCCGGCCGAGCTGCATGGTTCACTGGACGAGTTGGGAATATTGCCGTAGGACGTGAGCAGTGGGCAGTGAGCAGTCGGCAATCGGTTTCAGCAGTCAGCAAAGATAGAGAGATCAATGTTGAAGGTGTTCTATCTGATAGCCGGCGTGTTCAGCTTCGTTAATGGCGCGTGGATGCTTCTGTCACCTCTTTCGTGGTATAACGATTTTCCGGCAGACGTCCCACACACGGGCCCGTTCAATCCACACTTTGTTCGCGATCTAGGTATTGCCTTCCTGGTTGTGGCCCTGGCGTTCGGATGGTGTGCACTTCACCTTAATCGTTCCCGCCCAGTGCACTTAGCTTTGACGTTTTTCTTTTCCGGACACGCGCTGATCCATCTTGTAGACATCGCTGCGGGGAATTTGCCTCATAGTCATTGGCTAATCGATACGCCTGGGGTATTCGTGCCGGCACTTATCATGATTGCCCTTGCAGTACGCTCTGTCAGGCGGCGTCTCGGCGAGACTGATTCAGTCTAAACTTGCCGATGCAATCATCCCGCAGAATTGCGAATCGAATTAAATCTCGGATGGAGTTTCGAACTTCACTCAGTGGTAAACCCAGCTCATTTGTAGGACGGCGGCCTGATGCCGCTTTCTCTTTTCCATTGCATTCATTACATAAGTTTCAAACAGCTCGCAGCCGGGCCAAAGCGCCGACAGGTCGGCGCACTCCAAAGCGGCTTTGCCGCCGTCCGTGCGGGGAGGCCCGCCTTCCCTGGCCAAAGCGAAGCTCACTTCTATTCCAATGTTCAATGGACTATAAATAATCTACCTAATTGAGCGAGGTAGTGAACAATGGCCTGTTGTCAGGTAGAAAATATGTAGGACTGGGTTTTTCGCCGTCGGCACAGGAAGGGTTCACGTGTTGGTGCGTCCTACGAAAAGTTCAGCTCGCTCAGTTTGAGAGAACGCACGTTCTGTTAGTCTGGCGCGACAATCGATGAGCACGACGATAACCTCAGAAAAGAAGAAACGGATTACGCCGGCGTCGGCGTGGCGGGATGCGCGCGAACTGATCTGGGCGCATCGTTACCGTCTGGCGCTCGGCATGTTGCTTATGATTCTCAACCGAGTCGTGGGTCTGGTCTTGCCCGCCAGCTCCAAATACCTGATCGATGATGTTATTCTCAAGCAACGCGCAGAGTTGTTGATACCTTTGGCCCTCGCAGCTGGTGGGGCGACTCTCGTCCAAGCGTTAACTTCCTTCTCACTCTCGCAGATACTGGGCGTGGCCGCGCAGCGCGCCATCACCGAGATGCGCAAGAGCGTGCAGCAACACGTCGCGCGGCTGCCCATTAGGTATTTCGACTCGACGCAGACCGGCATACTCATCTCGCGCATCATGACCGACGCCGAGGGCATCCGGAATCTCGTTGGCACGGGCTTGGTCCAACTCGTCGGCAGTCTGGTTACGGCGGCGATCGCGCTGATCGTGCTCTTCTATTTGAACTGGAAATTAACCTCAGTCACCCTTCTCGCGCTGGCAGCCTTTGGCGGTGTTATGGCGCTCGCCTTCAAGAAGCTGCGACCAGTCTTCCGCGAACGCGGCAAGATTCATGCGGAAGTAACCGGCCGTCTGACTGAATCGCTGGGCGGCATTCGTATCGTCAAAGCCTACGCGGCGGAAAAACGCGAGGAGTTGGTCTTCGCGCGCGGCGCACATCGCCTCTTTCGAAACGTCGCGCGTTCGATGACCGCAGTCTCAGGGGTCACGGCTTTTTCCACCGTCATCGTCGGCATTATCGGCGTCATTCTGATCCTGGTAGGCGGTCGCGACATACTCGCGGGGCGAATGACGCTGGGCGACTTTTTCATGTACATGATTTTCACCGGGTTGGTGGCCATGCCGCTCGTCGAAATCGCGAACATCGGAACGCAGATAACGGAAGCGTTTGCGGGTCTCGACCGAATACGCGAGATCAAGCACATGGCTACTGAAGATGCCGACGATGCCGCTCGCCAACCGTGCCCGCCGATTGTAGGTGAAATCGCCTTCGAAGACGTGAGCTTTGAATACAACGACGACACGCCGGTCTTGAAGCGTGTTTCTTTTCGCGCGCCGGCGGGGTCAACCACGGCACTGGTCGGCTCGAGTGGTTCCGGCAAGTCGACGCTGATTAGTTTGGTAATGGCCTTTAACCGGCCGATATCGGGAAGAGTGACCGTCGACAATCGCGATCTTGCGTCTCTCCGTCTCAAGGATTATCGCAACCAACTCGGCGTCGTCTTGCAGGACAACTTTCTTTTCGACGGCACCATCGCCGAGAATATTGGCTTCTCTGACCCGCACGCCACTCGCGAGGAAATCGTCGAGGCCAGCCGCATCGCACATTGCGAGGAGTTCATCAATGGTTTTGCCGATGGCTATGACACTGTGGTCGGCGAACGCGGCGTGAAGTTGAGCGGTGGTCAGCGCCAGCGCGTTGCGATTGCGAGAGCGATTTTAGCAAAGCCTAAAATCTTGATTTTGGACGAGGCGACGTCGAGTCTGGACAGCGAGAGTGAAGCCATGATTCAGGATGGTTTGCAGACGCTGCGTCTTGGTCGCACCACCTTTGTGATTGCTCACCGCCTCTCGACTATCCGCAGTGCCAACCAGATTCTCGTCTTGGAAGCGGGCGAGATTGTCGAACGCGGCACGCATGAAGAATTGCTCGCCGCGAGTGGGCGATATAAGCAGTTGTACGACAAGCAGTATCGTTTTGAGCGCAACCAGTTCATTAACCCCGGTGAAGACTTCACACCTGAACCGCCCAAGCCGGTGGCGCCGGCGCGAGATTCAGAAGCGATGCCGACGAATTTGTAGCCCAGGAGCATTAGGCATTAAGCAGTAGGCAGTCAGCGCGTTAGGAGCCGAATGTTTAGGCGCAACTGAGCTGGGCGATTCAACCAGCGCCGGAGGCGCGGCAGAAGGTAGCCAAGAGGGCGCCCTGACATCCACGCGCTGAAAGTCTGGGAAGACGCTACACTGATCGTTTGTACGGCAGTGGACCGTTGCTGCTGTCGCCCTTTCAGGGCTTGGTCTTCGTTACGCGCATCACCTGGGGCAGCGCGCTCCGCTTCGCTTTGCGCTTGCCTCTGGCTACCTTCTTCCGGCGGCTCCGCGTCGGTTCGCTTTAAAGATCTCGCTAGGCCTCAATATTTTTATAAACACTTGTTTCGCGTTTCGATGTCATGATAGAGTCCCTCCGCGTAAACACCGAGCGAGTTTGGCTTCTCCTCACGTCTTATCAGGCATCTCACGTAAGATCTCTGCGAAGCCAAGCTTGAGTAACTAGTTTGCAAATGTATTGGCGGGACTCTGTAGAGGCTTGGCCCGCCGGATCAGAAGGAGACCTCACATGAACCTCACCTCACAATTCTCGATTCGTCTCAGTTTTCAATACGCCTTCTTGTTCATCCTTTGTTTCGGCTATGCCGATCCTGCTGCGGCGCAGAATCTCGACAACGTCATCATTGGTGGTCGAGTCGTAGACCAGAATGGCGCCGTCGTTCCGGGCGCGTCGGTCACCGCCGTTCTCAAAAGAACGGACTCGCAACGGACGACTGTAACGGATGCCGGCGGACGCTATCGGATACTTCAGCTCGAGCCCGGCACTTACGCTCTGCGCGCGGTAGCGGAGGGCTTTGCTGCGCAAGAGAGGCCAGACATTGCGACCGTATCCGGGCAGCAGGTCCAGCTCGAGATCACGCTTTTGCCTCAGGGCGTTATAGTGGATCCGGTAGTCATAATTTCCGGAGACGTTCAAGCAGTCGATACCACTCGCACGGTGGTCGGCCGAACGGTTACCGCCCACGAGGTCGAGTCCTTACCTATCGCGACGCGTTCGCCACTCGATTTGATCTTCACGCTGGGAGGAGTGACCGAGGAGCCACTTTCGACGCGCGATTTGGCAGAAGATAGAGACAGGAATCCAACCAGCGCCCCCGAAGAAGCAGGAACATTCGCGATCTCCGGAGGGCCGGCATACTCCAACAACCTGACCATTGACGGTCTTGATAACAGAATGGCGCCGTCGTTCCGGGCGCGTCGGTCACCGCCGTTCTCAAAAGAACGGACTCGCAACGGACGACTGTAACGGATGCCGGCGGACGCTATCGGATACTTCAGCTCGAGCCCGGCACTTACGCTCTGCGCGCGGTAGCGGAGGGCTTTGCTGCGCAAGAGAGGCCAGACATTGCGACCGTATCCGGGCAGCAGGTCCAGCTCGAGATCACGCTTTTGCCTCAGGGCGTTATAGTGGATCCGGTAGTCATAATTTCCGGAGACGTTCAAGCAGTCGATACCACTCGCACGGTGGTCGGCCGAACGGTTACCGCCCACGAGGTCGAGTCCTTACCTATCGCGACGCGTTCGCCACTCGATTTGATCTTCACGCTGGGAGGAGTGACCGAGGAGCCACTTTCGACGCGCGATTTGGCAGAAGATAGAGACAGGAATCCAACCAGCGCCCCCGAAGAAGCAGGAACATTCGCGATCTCCGGAGGGCCGGCATACTCCAACAACCTGACCATTGACGGTCTTGATAACAACGACGATCGCGCAGCCCGAGAACGATTTCAGCCGTCACTTGAGGCAGTTGAAGAAGTTCAGGTGATAACGAATCAGTTCTCCGCCGAATACGGACGGGCTTCCGGAGGGCGCATAAACATTCGCACCCGGGGTGGCGCCCACGCGTTTCGGGGGCGGGCCTTTTACTTTTTCAAAGACGAGTCCTTAAACGCTGACCCAATAGGAGCGAAACAAACCGGGGAGGGTAATACGTATTCAACGGCCACGGTAGCCCGACCGTCGGCGCCTAGGGTTACTACCGCTTGCTTCACGAGGCGTTGCGTGATCTGAAGCTTCTTCTCGGGAGTAAGCCCCTGATCTAATCGTTTCCTAAGCGCAAGCAATAACGCCTCAGCATCCATGATCCGTTTTCTGGCTGCGCCTTCTTGAGTTTGTGACTCTTGCAACTCCGTCTCAGTTTTCGTCAAGATCTCGGCCTCTCTTGTCAATTCATCAAACCCAACCTGAGCGTCTCTGTCTGTAATAATACCACGCGCAAGGGCCATAATTAGTCGGTCGCGCGCTTCAAGGTTCTTACTCTTAGCCGTCTCAATTCGTTTGCGATTTCGTCCCATATTCTTTTGATCCAACAATGCCTTCTGGTTGTACCTGAAAGCAAATTGCTCAATCACCGTTGAGGGCGTTTCTATAAAACACTCAATCTCGGACCAGACCGCTAACTCTATTCTGTCTGCGTTGATCCGTCGGTTCCGACAAAACTCATAATCCCTATTTCCCAATGACCCGCATTCGTAATACCGAAAGGGAGGATAGACGCGATCACGATACCGGCGACCCACAATCGAATGACCGACATAAGTCAGTCCGCATCGACCACATCGGATCAAGGACTTGAGCATGTAGGTTCTTTTTCCGCCATTCGCGTTCCATCGACGGTTGAAGGCAAGTCTTTCTTGAACCGCTGTAAATAAGTCAGGGCTTACAATCTCTGGGCAGCTGACAATGACTGCCTCCTTGGGATCCCGAGGTATGCGCCGGCCACCGCCAGGCCGTTTTTTAGGTGTAGCGAATGAAACGTACTCGCCGGCATAGGCACGGTGTTTTAGTAGGTAGATCAATGTGTCATGTCGCCACCCTTTGCCTGTGGGTGACGGCGCGCCGCTCTCATTCAGTCGAGTCACGATTTCTTTTGTTCGTAGCCCTCGCGCAACGTCCCTAAAAACCCCCGCCATTATCTTCGCACGAGTTTCATCAATAGCGAGACGGCCCTCTACGACTTGGAATCCAAAAGGCGCTCGGGTTGACACCTTACCCTCGGTGGCGCGGCGCCGCAGCCCGGCTTTAGTTCGTCGAGTGCAGTCCCTCTTGTACTGAGCGGCAATTACGGTCCTGATTTCTGTTTCCAGTGTGCTTCCCTCGCGAGTTGTATCAGTGCCATCGCTTATCCCGATGATCTGCGTGCTATGGGTTTCAGCGAGCCTAATAAACAAGAGACTATCAATCGTGTCGCGGCCAATTCGATCAAGACCAAAGACGAACAGTCGCCTAATACGGCCTTCACTCATCAGTCGATAGAGCTGGCTACCTTGCGGACGTTTATGGATTTCGATTCCTCCACTCACTCCATCATCTTCAAACTGGAAATCTGGCTTGATCTTGTTTTGCTCAAAGTATCGAGCAAGAGAATATCTCTGCGTCTCGATAGTCTCGGCTTCCCGCTGATTGGCGGTTGAGACTCGCAAATATGAGACGTTGAGAGTTTTCATTTCTTAGGAAACGAAATCGGAAACGCAAACTGCATCTTCGTAATCAGTTTCGGATAAATCATCAAGATCAAGCACGAGCATTAAGGCCTGAAGCATCCGCTCGGGGTCGGGCGCATACTCAGCAATGACCTCCACTCTAGGTTGTTCTCGTGTCTCCTTCAAAGTTTTCGCCTGATTTATCTTTATTCAGTAGTTTTGCCCGGCCAGTTTCATTTCCGCTTTCAGGAAACTCGCGCGGGTCTGACACGCATTTAAGACCGACTCCAGGGCGCGAATGCGCTCCTTCAACGCTTCTCGAAGGGCTTCGGCAATTCGCACCTCCCGCATACTTGATTCACAGACGACCAGCGCCTCAGATCCGTACTCGGCAACGGTCTTGAGTGAGGATCTGAGAAGGGACTTAGCGCGCTCCAGGTCAAAGGTTGAGCGTTTCTCTGCAGCGTCTCTACATGCGTCAGAGTATTCGTTCACCGCCATAGCGAGACTCTGGCTGTACTTCACCAGCTCGCTGTTGATCTTCGCCACATCCTCACCCATCTATTCGGCTCCTATCGCTAACAGGACTCTTTGTCGCCTCTCATCCAGAAACGCCGCCTCTTCTTTTTCCCTGGTGACCTCGTAGTTGTAAGCGTCAATATCAAGGACGGAGAGGATTGCCTCCTCGAGTAATGCCCGCTGCGCCGCCGGCCCGAGCGCCTCGAGCTCCCACACCTCGTTAGTGCCATACCTTTCAACGTATCGGGGATAGCTCGCTGAACCCGCCTTTGCTTCCAGTTTGTTCGGCGCGATCTCTCGCTCTTTCACCTGGTCCATTGTCAACGCGGCCTTGATGCACTCCACATCAATTGCAAAGTCGTCACGCATTGAGCGAGCAAAGCTCTGCGTGATCTCATCGCCGTCCGGGTCTAAATCCGACATTGCCAGAATGATCAGCTTTTCTTTCCCGCTCGCACGATACCTCCCGGCCATCGCAACGCGCGGCGGTAAAGAGCAGAACCCTCGACCAATAGTCAGAGGCAGGCAGTAGTTGAGCGCGATCGGTTCGATGAAGGACCGGCCAGTTAACTTCTCGTACATGATCTCGATGTGATTTGGCTGACTTTGCAGCAAGTCCCGGTAGTAACCCTTGAGCAAGCCATCCATTTCCTTCGTTAGGAATGCGCCCGCATTTTCGTAGCTGGTGAGGATGCTAATTGGTCTGGTTTCATCTGAGATCCAATCAAAGGGAATGTATCTATCGAGCCGCATTCGTGTAACCAGGTCGGTGAGGTCTTTATAGCTCTGCTTGTCGTTGCTGTAGGTGCTGTTTTTCTTTGAAGCGTGTCGTAGTGGCGGGTCATTCAACAGCTCATAGTGGACGTGCCGAACTGAAAGCGGTAAGTAAGCCTTCAGGCTTTCAAGAATATTTATGACCGCGGTTACAAAGGGAATCTTTGCGGGGCTAATCTCTGCCCGTCGCTTGAATCCTCGAAGTTCGATGGTGTTCGAGCTATCAAAACCGGCTCTCGTTTGCCTGTGCTCCGATAACACACGATGTGCGTCCTCAGGGTCAGCCTTAACCACCGCCTCACGCATCATTTCATCTAGTGTCTTTTCCCGCTGCCGGTTGTAAGTTTCCAGCCGCCGTACAAACTCGGGATTGACCGTGAAGGGGAAGCGAGGACGGAGCGTGCGATAAATATCGTCAACGGTGCAAGGTAACTCGTCTAAGCCGGCCAGCCCTGCGGCGACATAGCGGCGATGGCCGGACAGGATGAAGTTATCGCGGGAAATTACAAGCGAGCCCTTGAAGCCGTTGACACGAATCGAGTCTGCCAGTTCAAGCACCGCCGGGTCATCAGGGTTAACCGGACGGTACAGTTGCTCGTTCTCGGGAGACGGCTTGAGTTTACTGCGTGGCAGAATCCGGACATGCCCGAATTTGGCTTTGCCGTTGTTCTGTTGTTTTAGCTGAGGCATATCATTAGTCGGCCCGCTTGGGAATTAACTGATATTCAAATAATCCTTTTTCGCTTGGGCCCCGGCGCTGTTTTCTGATCGTGTGGCTGCCAAAGTCCTTCTTTCGCAGGTTGCGGACTTGCGCACTAATGCTTGGAATCGGATCGCCAGTAACATTGTGTAATTCAAGCAACGTCAACCATGCGCCGCCCTCCAATTTGGAAAATTCTTATGAGCCGTGAAGAACTTGATCCGAGGCACCAGAATCAGACTTCGGTATTCTTTCCTCATGCCACGCGGACCCCTTGCCTGGATTCCTTCGCCTCTTTCTCGAAGGCCCACCTGGCGATTCCTTTCAACTCAGCCTCATCTATGTCGCGACCGCCTGTTTCACAGCAGTGTTCAAGCCGGAGTCGCAGCGTCCCCAGTATTTCCTCAAAACTAAACTGTGCCGCTGCCAATGCTCGACCACACCGAACTAAGAAGTCGTGACGGTCTGAGATTTTGACCTTCTCGCTGCGACCACGAGCTAAGACCCACTCAGCCAGAGCACCGGACAGAGTTGCTATCGCTGTGTCGCTTTCCCATTGGTAAACGTGGCCGCTCCAATGCACGGTCGGAGGCGCGGCTACTACTGCGGTTGAGCCTTTTATCTCGACCCCCTTACCAGCGAAGGCAAAGGATGTTGGCGGCGCGTCAGTGTGAACCCAAAAGTAGAAGTGCCAACCATCTCCCGTAATGACCCGTCTTGTTTCTGGAATCTGTTCG
>MWVX01000809.1_pt1 | contig 10257 bp, 4 predicted proteins | sample 1047311 | NCBI WGS metagenome assembly MWVX01 (sample SAMN06349984, study PRJNA376086) | soil metagenome | isolation source: MtG-4 sample Antarctic (ecotone) soil | place: Antarctica | collected 2015-01-13
CCGCAGCAACAATGGTTGCAGGTCCCGCTGCTGATAGTGGTGGCGCAGCCCCTGTTGAAGAAAAAACATCTTTCAATGTAATTTTAAAGGCAGCAGGCCCTTCAAAACTAAATGTAGTTAAGATGGTTAAGGACATAACTGGCTTAGGTTTGAAAGAAGCAAAAGACCTTGTTGATACTGCGCCAAAACCAATTAAAGAAGGTGTGGATAAAACAACGGCAGATGAAATTGTTGCTAAGCTGAAAGAAGCTGGCGCTGATGTAGAGATTGCGTAGCATGTTAGCCATAAAATAGTTAGCCCTGGCAATTGCCAGGGCTTTGTTTATAGAGGATTCAAGATTTTTTTAAAGCTCAATTAGCAAATTGAATCCGAAAAAATTGTTCTTTTTTAAATTGCCACAATCGGAATACGGCATTTTGTTTAGTAGTGCCACAAGAATATTTTTTATTTATTTGCTCAAAGCCGTATATCATACCCTCAAATTGAAGATACTTAACTGGATTATTTTTCTCATCAAAAAAAAGAAACGCCCGGTAATGATCGTAATGGTTCAGCGGAGCATTTCGCAGTATTGAAAAATCAATACCACATTTCCTTGTTCCATCCGGTACATCTAAATAAGGCCCCACATGGATAACTTTATGCCATTTAAAATCCATAATACTGTCAAGCCTGAACGTTGAAAGCGTATCACCTTTTTCCTTTAAATTTTCCAAAGCCTGAATCATTTTTGTTTCATATCTGGGACTGGGGGAATGCCAGAATATTTTTAATAAACTAAAAAAACTCCGGTAACAAATATTGTAAAACAAACCAGCAGTATTTTCTTTATTATTATAGACATGATAACCGGCTATATCTTACAATGTCAGGTAAGGCAATATTTTATTGAAGGTTTCATCATCAATCAACACAATATTTTTCAACTCCTGTAAATTTTTATAACTGCCATGCTGTGTTCGGTATTCAACAATGGCATTCGCTAAATTCCATTTTATGTAGGGATGTACTTTTAATTCATCTTTTGTAGCTGTATTGATATTAATTTTTTTTACAGCTTCGGCATCTACATTTAGATAAGGTTTTATTTTTTGAAAAGTAGAATCCGGCAGTCCATAGGTTTCCTTTATTTGTTCTACAGAATAAAAGCCACCCAATTTATCTCTGAAGTTTGTAATGCGGTAGGCAAGTTTACTGCCAATGCCGGGCAAGGCAATAAATGCTGTTGTATCAGCTGCATTCACATTTACTGAACTGATATTCCTTTCTTTTTTTTCATAAACCGGTCTTGGATAGTCAGATCGAAAATCATTTTTCTTCTCGATAGAAGTAACCCGGATGTAATTCTCCACATGAGCATAAAATCCTTCCGGCATACCCCATATTTTTTTCAAGTCTTCTGGGTTGTAAAATTTCCCACCCTTTGTTCTGTAATTAATGATTGTTTTTATTGTGCGGTCATGTAAGCCTAAACTTTTCCATCCTGCGGCGGGTAATATATTTGGATCAAACTCAAATAATTTTCCTTTTGTAAAATTATTACTCTGTGAAGCTTCATATTGATAAGCAGTATTGTTTTCTGACGGATATTGTTCTGCATAATTTAATTTACTTTGTAAAGTATCAACGGAATTCACGAAAACGCTGTCTTCAATTAGCGTTAACTCTTTTCTTTCTTTCGCAAAAAGCCTGGGCAGCAAAAAAACAATCCCTGCTAATCCAACAATACATAAAATTCCAATTCGATCTTTTTTGGTAAAGCGGAAATAATCCTTTACAAAGTCCTTTCTATTCATAGGCAGAAGTTAAGATTTTCTACAAAGAGTTAAAAAGATTGTGGCCTGCTATTTGTTACCCTGAAAAATCTTGTTCGTGTATCTTAAAACCTTACTTTTGCTGTCCTTAAGTTTTGGCCAAAAACATTTTGACGTCGCAAATCAAACCTAAATAGTTGATTATCATTAGCTTTTATTCTTAATGAATAAAGGCATGATATTGATTTGCAATCGTCTGAAACATTAAACCGGTTTTATTCATATGCCTGCAACATTAACGAACCAAAGGATCAATTTTGGGAAAATCGGAAACATCGCAGATACCCCCGATCTTTTGGCAGTTCAAATTCAGTCGTTCCGAGAATTTTTTCAATTAGAAACAACACCTGACAAACGTAATGTGGAGGGGCTGTTCCGTGTATTCAAGGAAAGTTTTCCTATTACAGATACACGAAACATTTTTGTGCTGGAGTTTTTAGATTACTTCATCGATCCGCCCCGTTACACCATTGAAGAATGTATGGAGCGTGGCCTAACTTATGCTGTGCCTTTAAAAGCAAAACTTCGTTTAAGCTGTAACGATGAAGAGCACATAGACTTTCAGACAATCGTGCAAGATGTATTCCTTGGAAACATTCCTTACATGACGCCTCGCGGTACTTTTGTTATTAACGGTGCCGAACGTGTTGTTGTATCGCAGCTACACCGCTCCCCGGGTGTATTTTTTGGCCAGTCAGTTCATCCGAACGGTACAAAAATTTATTCTGCAAGAGTAATACCTTTCAAAGGCGCATGGATGGAGTTTGCTACAGACATTAATAATGTAATGTATGCATATATTGATCGTAAAAAGAAATTCCCTGTAACAACTTTGCTGCGTTCTATTGGTTACGAAACTGATAAAGACATCCTTGAGTTATTTGGAATGGCTGATGAAGTTAAAGGCGACAAAAAAGCTTTACAAAAATATTTAGGTCGTCGCCTGGCGGCTCGTGTACTTCGCAGTTGGGTAGAGGATTTTGTGGATGAAGATACCGGTGAGGTGGTTTCTATCGAACGCAATGAAGTGATATTGGAACGTGATTCTGTTTTGGATGAAGAGGCGGTTGATACCATTTCAGAAATGGATATCAAATCTGTATTTGTTCAGAAAGAAGATGTAGGTGGTGACTACGCTATCATCTATAATACATTAAATAAGGATACCTCAAACTCAGAGTTGGAAGCGGTACAGGTTATCTATCGCCAGCTTCGTGGTGCTGATGCGCCCGATAATGAAACAGCAAGAGGTATTATCGATAAATTATTTTTCTCTGATAAACGTTATGACCTTGGTGAAGTTGGTCGATATAAGATCAATCGCAAACTTGGATTGAATGCAGAGATCACACAAAAGACACTAACAAAAGAAGATATAATTCTTATCATCAAATATCTTGTTCGCTTAACCAATGGCAAAGCAGACATAGATGATATTGATCATTTAAGCAACCGCCGTGTGCGTACGGTAGGAGAGCAGTTGTTTGCCCAGTTTGGCGTTGGTTTGGCACGTATGGCCCGTACCATCCGTGAACGGATGAACGTTCGTGACAACGAGGTGTTTACACCCGTTGATCTGATTAACGCAAGAACACTTTCTTCTGTGATCAATTCTTTTTTCGGAACCTCGCAGTTGTCGCAGTTCTTAGACCAAACCAATCCTTTAAGTGAGATCACACACAAGCGTAGAATTTCTGCACTCGGACCCGGCGGTTTAAGTCGTGAAAGAGCAGGCTTTGAAGTGCGTGACGTGCATTATAGCCACTACGGCCGTTTATGTACTATTGAAACACCCGAAGGTCCAAACATTGGTTTGATATCTACACTTTGCGTACATGCAAAGATCAATGACATGGGCTTTATTGAAACACCTTACCGCAAAGTAAAAGATGGTAAGGTGGAGATGAAGCAGTTGACATTTCTAAGTGCAGAAGAAGAAGACAGCGCAAAAATTGCACAGGCAAATACGCTTTTAGATGACAAACACAATTTTGCTGAAGATAAGATCGTAAGCCGCGAAACAGGTGACTTCCCGATTCTTGATAAAGCAGATGTACAATATATGGATGTGGCGCCAAACCAAATCGTTGGTTTGAGTGCTTCGTTAATTCCATTCCTCGAACATGATGATGCCAACCGTGCATTAATGGGATCAAACATGCAACGCCAGGCCGTACCATTATTGCGCCCTGATGTACCTATTGTTGGTACAGGTTTAGAAGGCCGTGCTGCCCGTGATGCACGTATCCAGATTCATGCGGATGGTGATGGTGTGGTTGAATTTGTTGATGCCAATGAAATTCATATCCGCTACAAACGTAATGATGAACAGCGCTTGGTGTCATTTGAAGATGATCTTATTATTTACAAACTAACTAAGTTCATTAAAACCAACCAGGAAACTTCCATCAACCTCCGGCCTGCAGTTAAAAAGGGCCAGACTGTAAAGGCAGGTGATTTTCTTACAGAAGGCTACGCCACACAAAATGGTGAGCTGGCTCTTGGTAAAAATCTGAAGGTTGCTTTCATGCCGTGGAAGGGATACAATTTTGAAGATGCGATTGTTATCAGTGAAAGAGTGGTAAAAGAAGATATGTTTACTTCTGTTCATATTTCTGAATATGAATTAGAAGTACGTGATACTAAATTAGGAGAAGAAGAATTAACGCCGGATATTCCAAACGTTTCTGAAGAAGCAACAAAAGATCTTGATGAAAATGGAATCATTCGTATTGGTGCGCAAATTAAAGAAGGTGACATTTTAATTGGAAAGATTACACCGAAGGGTGAGTCTGACCCAACGCCGGAAGAGAAATTATTGCGGGCAATTTTTGGTGACAAAGCCGGTGATGCAAAAGATGCTTCATTAAAAGCCCCCAATGGTGTGGAAGGTGTGGTCATCAGTAAAAAATTATTCCAGAGAGCAAAGAAAGATAAGAACGCAAAAGTTCGGGAAAAGGCAGCAGTTGAAAAACTAGAAAAAGTTCATGAAAAGAGTGTGACGGACCTGATGGAAGTATTGCTGGATAAATTACAGACATTATTAAAAGACAGGCCTTCCGCTGGCGTAACCAATAATTTTAGCGAGACACTGATTGGCAAAGGCGCTAAGTTCACGCAAAAGAATTTGTCTGGTATTGATTATATGCATGTCAATCCATTAGGTTGGACGGGCGATGCGAAAATCGATGAGCAGGTAAACATTCTTTTACATAACTATAGCATTAAATTCAACGAAGAGTTAGGACGTTATAAAAGAGAAAAATTCAATATCTCTATTGGTGACGAATTACCCGCAGGAGTATTGAAACTAGCAAAGGTATATATTGCTGTTAAGCGTAAACTGAAAGTGGGTGATAAGATGGCCGGTCGTCATGGAAACAAGGGTATTGTTGCAAAAATCGTTCGTGCAGAAGATATGCCTTTCCTTGAAGATGGAACACCGGTTGATATTGTTTTGAATCCGTTGGGTGTACCAAGCCGTATGAACTTGGGACAGATTTATGAAACAGTGTTAGGTTGGGCAGGTGAAAAATTAGGATTAAAGTTTGCCACGCCGATTTTTGACGGAGCCAGCACAGAAGATATCGCCAAATATATTGAACAGGCAGATTTACCAACTTTTGGTCATACTTATTTATATGATGGTGAAACGGGAGAACGTTTCCATCAGAAAGCAACCGTGGGTATTATTTATGTAATTAAACTGCACCACATGGTTGACGATAAAATGCATGCAAGAAGCATCGGGCCATATAGTTTGATCACGCAACAACCGCTGGGTGGTAAGGCACAATTCGGTGGTCAACGTTTTGGGGAGATGGAGGTGTGGGCATTGGAAGCTTATGGTGCAGCCAATATTTTGCAGGAATTGCTAACTATAAAATCGGATGATATTATAGGGCGTGCCAAAACATATGAAGCCATTGTAAAAGGCGAGAATGTGCCGCGTGCCGGTATTCCTGAATCGTTCAATGTGTTGGTACATGAGTTGAGAGGCCTTGGTTTAGATCTTAAGTTTCACGACTAAAAATAGCTTCGAGCTTTGAGCCATGAGCTTCGAGACCTATAGTTAATCAACTTTCTTTAGTCTCGCAGCTTATAGCTCGAAGTTTCTACATCATAAATATTAAAATCAATTAGCTACTATGGCTTTTAATAAAAGAGACAATCGCCCGAGACCTACATTTTCCAAAATCACTATCGGGCTTGCTTCACCAGATTCCATTTTGGAAAAAAGTTTTGGTGAAGTGCTTAAGCCGGAAACCATTAATTATCGTACTTACAAACCCGAACGTGACGGTTTGTTTTGCGAGCGGATTTTTGGGCCGGTAAAAGATTACGAATGTGCTTGCGGAAAGTACAAGCGTATTCGCTACAAAGGCATTGTTTGCGATCGTTGTGGTGTGGAAGTAACAGAGAAGAAAGTGCGTCGCGAACGTATGGGCCATGTAAAATTAGTGGTGCCGGTTGTACATATTTGGTATTTTAAATCCTTACCAAATAAGATCGGTTACCTCTTGGGTGTAAGCTCTAAAAAATTAGAGTCTATTGTTTATTACGAACGTTTTGTAGTTATACAAAGTGGTATTCGTGGAGATAAAGGACAAAACCCCGGTGATCTTTTAACAGAAGAAGAATACCTGGATATTTTAGATACGCTACCGAAAGACAACCAGTATTTACCAGATGAAGACCCAAATAAATTTATTGCAAAAATGGGTGCGGAAGCAGTAAGTGATATGCTGGGAAGATTAGACCTTGACCAGTTATCATTTGATTTGCGTAATACTGCAGCAACCGAAACTTCTCAACAACGTAAAGCTGATGCCTTAAAGCGTTTGTCTGTTGTTGAATCTTTCCGTGATGCGAACCTGAGAATTGCTAACCGTCCCGAATGGATGGTGATGCAATACATTCCGGTTATTCCACCGGAACTCCGGCCATTGGTGCCTTTGGATGGTGGCCGTTTTGCCTCTTCTGATCTCAATGATCTTTATCGCCGTGTAATTATTCGCAACAACAGGTTAAAGCGTTTGTTAGAGATCAAAGCGCCGGAAGTGATCTTACGTAATGAAAAACGTATGTTGCAGGAAGCCGTTGACTCTTTGTTTGACAATAGCCGTAAATCGAATGCTGTAAAAGCAGAAGGTGGACGAGCTTTGAAATCACTGTCGGACGTATTGAAAGGAAAGCAAGGTCGTTTCCGTCAGAATTTATTAGGTAAGCGTGTTGACTATTCGGGTCGTTCAGTGATTGTAGTTGGGCCTGAATTAAAATTACACGAATGCGGTTTGCCAAAAGACATGGCTGCAGAATTATTTAAGCCATTTATCATTCGTAAATTAATTGAAAGAGGTATCGTTAAAACTGTGAAGTCTGCAAGAAAACTTGTGGACAAAAAAGAAGCCATTGTCTGGGATATTCTTGAAAATATATTGAAGGGCCATCCCATCATGTTAAACCGTGCACCAACACTGCACCGTTTGTCCATCCAGGCTTTTCAACCGAAATTGGTAGAAGGTAAAGCCATTCAATTACATCCATTGGTTACTACCGCTTTCAACGCTGACTTTGATGGTGACCAGATGGCAGTTCACGTACCATTGAGCAATGCGGCGGTCTTGGAAGCACAGTTATTAATGCTTGCTTCACATAACATTTTGAATCCACAAAATGGAACGCCAATTACCCTTCCTTCTCAGGATATGGTGCTTGGTTTATATTATATTTCAAAGGGAAAAAAATCAACCGATAATGAAAAAGTAAAAGGCGAAGGAAAATCTTTTTACAGTGAAGAAGAAGTGATCATTGCTTACAATGAAGGCGTGATTGACATGCATGCTCACATTAAGGTGAAGACAAATATGCGTGAGGGTGAGGAACTGGTAAATAAGTTAATTGAAACTACAGTTGGCCGTGTAATTTTTAACCAGCACGTACCCCGTGAAGTAGGTTTTGTTAATGAATTATTGACAAAGAAAAATCTGCGTGAAATTATTGGTGACATTATTAAGATCACCAACGTTCCAAAAACAGCTAAGTTTTTAGATGATATTAAAACCCTTGGTTTCCGTACAGCCTTTCAGGGAGGTTTATCTTTTTCTATTAATGATTTGATCATCCCGGATATAAAAAACAAACTCCTGGAGAATGCAAAGGTCGAAGTAGATGAAGTGTGGGATAATTACAACATGGGACTGATCACCAATAATGAACGTTATAACGGTATTGTGGATATTTGGTCTCGTGTTGACACCCGCATTACTGAAACATTGATTCGTGAATTAGCAAATGATAAACAAGGATTCAATTCTGTTTATATGATGTTGGATTCAGGCGCCCGTGGATCAAAACAACAAATCAAGCAGTTGGCGGGTATGAGAGGTTTGATGGCGAAGCCAAGAAAGTCTGGTTCTACCGGCTCCGAGATTATTGAAAATCCAATTCTTTCCAATTTTAAAGGAGGACTGAATGTATTGGATTATTTTATTTCAACGCATGGTGCCCGTAAAGGTTTGGCTGATACGGCATTAAAAACAGCCGATGCCGGTTATTTAACCCGTCGTTTGGTTGACGTATCGCAGGATGTTGTAATTACAGAAGAAGATTGTGGCACACTCCGCGGTATTGCCACTTCTGCATTAAAAGATAATGAAGACGTTATTGAGCCATTGTCAGATCGTATTGAAGGACGTACATCAGTGCACGATGTTTATAATCCGCTAACGGAAGATTTATTAGTGGGAGCAGGCCAGGAAATTACAACCGACATTTCTAATAAAATAGAAGAAGTAGGTATTGAAACAGTTGAAATTCGTTCTGTACTTACTTGTGAGGCAAAACGCGGTACTTGTGTAAAATGCTATGGTAAAAACCTTGCGACCGGTTATCTGGCACAAAAAGGCGATGCAGTGGGTATTATTGCTGCTCAATCTATTGGTGAGCCTGGAACACAGTTAACACTACGCACTTTCCACGTGGGCGGCGTGGCCGGTTCAGCATCTGTTGAATCAACATTGCCAGCTAAGTTCGATGGAACTGTGCAGTTTGATGGTGTTCGTTCTGTATCTATTACAAACAATGAAGGGCAGAAAGTTCAGGTAGTAATTGGCCGTACCGGAGAAGTAAGAATTGTAGATGAAAAAAATGACCGCTTACTCATTACCAATAATATTCCTTACGGCGCTACCCTGCAGGTCAAAGACGGGCAAAAAGTTTCCAAAGGAAATGTTCTCTGTACATGGGATCCGTTTAACAATGTGATCATTGCCGAAATAAACGGTACGTTGCAATTTGAAAATGTAATAGAAGGTATTACATACCGCGATGAAGCTGACGAACAAACCGGTCACCGTGAAAAAGTGGTAATTGAAACAAGAGATAAGACCAAAATTCCTTCGATCGTTATTCATGGTAAAGAAAATAAATCTTACAACTTACCTACAGGCAGTCATATTGTTGTAGAAGAGGAAGGTGATGTAAAAGCAGGGCAGGTAATTGTAAAAATTCCACGTGTGCTTGGTAAGCTGAGAGATATTACCGGTGGTTTGCCACGCGTAACAGAATTATTTGAAGCCCGTAATCCAAGCAACCCTGCCATTGTAAGTGAAATTGATGGTATAGTTAGCATGGGTTCTATAAAGCGTGGTAACCGCGAAATTATTATTGAGGCAAAAGATGGTGTTACCAAGAAATACCTTGTTCCATTGACACGCCAGATCCTGGCGCAGGATGGTGACTTTACAAAAGCAGGTTCTCCTTTATCTGACGGACAGGTTTCTCCCCAGGATATTTTATCAATTCAAGGTCCGTTTGCCGTACAGCAATATGTGGTGAACGAGATACAAGAAGTATATCGCTTGCAGGGTGTACGCATTAACGACAAACACATTGAAGTGATCGTTCGCCAGATGATGCGTAAAGTATCTATTGTTGATCCGGGAGATACAAAATTCCTGGAAGAAGACCTGGTTGACAAATTTGAATTCCTGGAAGAGAACGACTACATCTTTGATAAAAAAGTGGTTATCGAATCTGGCGAATCTACAAAAATGAGAGCCGGTCAAATTGCAAGCCTGCGTGAACTTCGTGAAGAGAATTCAATCCTTCGCCGTAATGATAAAAAGCTTGTTGAATTCCGCGATTCAAAATCTGCTACCTCCGGGCCAACCTTGTTAGGTATTACAAAAGCCTCTCTTGGTGTTACCAGTTGGATATCTGCTGCTTCCTTCCAGGAAACAACAAAAGTTCTTTCTTCTGCAGCTATCCAGGGTAAAACAGATGATATGCTTGGTTTGAAAGAGAACGTGATCACCGGTCATTTAATTCCTGCCGGTACCGGTTTGCGTGAGTTTGAGAACATGATCGTTGGTAGCAAAGAAGAATATGAATTGCTGCAAACTACACGTGAGGCAATGACTTTTGATGAGGAAGAATAAT
>MWVX01000810.1_pt1 | contig 10257 bp, 6 predicted proteins | sample 1047311 | NCBI WGS metagenome assembly MWVX01 (sample SAMN06349984, study PRJNA376086) | soil metagenome | isolation source: MtG-4 sample Antarctic (ecotone) soil | place: Antarctica | collected 2015-01-13
ATCAGCAAGTTTTGCCGGTTCGGTTAAAAAGTATGGGTAAACCGTGATTAAAATCAACTAAACATAATCATAAATGTAATTTTTTGGCCTTATCTAGTAAAACGATATAATTTATATAGCTTATATATTAATTTTTAAATAAATACCTCTGAATCCTGCATCGTGAGGGAAATCCGGTTAGAACTCTTACTACGTGAATCCATAATCTAAAGATGTTATGTTTTGCCACTACCTCTAATTCCTATACATTTGCACCGCGAAGTAGAGCAGCGGTAGCTCGTCGGGCTCATAACCCGAAGGTCACAGGTTCGATCCCTGTCTTCGCAACCATGAAATCCCGCAATCGCGGGTTTTTTTATTTCTAATCGTTTGTGAGTGAGCAATTGCGATCGATTAATAATTTTAGCACATAAATGAAAACAGGTTTTGTAAGTATTTTCGGAAGGCCCAATGCCGGGAAAAGCACGCTCTTAAATGCTTTGATAGGCGAAAAACTTGCCATTGTGTCCCCAAAAGTGCAAACGACGAGGCACCGGATAAAAGCTTTTTTAACCACAGATGAATACCAGATTATTTTTTCTGACACACCCGGTATCATTGAGCCAAAATATAAGCTACATGAAAAAATGATGAAAGCTGTTAAGAGTTCACTTGAAGATGCCGATGTGGCGTTGCTGATTGTAGACATTAAAGATAAGTGGGAAGAATGTGATGCTATTTTCTCCTCTTTGCGTCTTTCTGTTCCGGGCTTGCTACTGCTCAATAAAATAGATAAGGTTTCAACTGCGAAACTTGCCGCAGCTGCAGAATTTTTTGAAAATAAAAAATATTGTAAAAAGGTAGTTCCTATTTCTGCATTAGCAAATAAAAATCTTGATGCTCTGTTAGCCGGGATCGTAGAACTATTACCGGAAGGTGAGCCCTTTTATGGGGCCGATGAAATGACTGATCTTTCTGAACGGTTTTTTGTAAGTGAAATGATCAGGGAAAAAATTTATGATTTGTTTGAAGACGAGATCCCATATCATACCACTATATTGGTTCATGAATTCAAACAAAAAACAGGGCTAATAAAAATCGGGGCGAATATTATTGTCCAGCGGGATACGCAAAAATCAATCATTATAGGTGAAGGTGGTAAAATGATTAAAAAAATAGGCACAGAAGCTAGAAAGGAAATTGAAAAATTTGTAGGGCAAAAAATATTTTTAGAACTTTTTGTAAAAGTGCGGCCTAAGTGGCGTGAGAACGACCTTTATTTAAAAGAGTACGGGTATTAAGGAGTATACGGAATTCAGATTTTCTATACTTTGAAAGGAAATTCAGGAAAGATGACACTAAATATCAAAAAGAAACTTCAAACTTAAGTTCTCCCTTCGGGGGACAGGGGGCATATAAAATGGGATTTACAGTAGCGATAGTTGGAAGACCCAATGTGGGCAAAAGTACATTCTTCAATCGCTTGCTTGAGCAGCGCAAAGCCATTGTTGAAGATACACCAGGGGTAACCCGCGACAGGCAATATGGCGTTGCTGACTGGAACGGTAAAAGCTTCAATGTAATTGATACCGGTGGTTTTGTTCCCAATAGTGAAGATGTATTTGAACGTGAAATTCGCAAACAGGTAGTGATCGCTATTGAAGAAGCAAGTGCTATTATTTTTTTGGTAGATGCCGCTATAGGCATCACGGACCTTGATAATTCTATGGCCCAATTACTTCGTCGTTCTACAAAGCCCGTCTTACTTGTAGTGAATAAAGTGGACAATAATCAGCGGCTCCTGGAAGCCACTGAGTTTTATAGCCTCGGTTTTGAAAAAATATTTTTTGTATCATCTATAAGCGGTAGTGGCACGGGTGAGCTACTCGATGCACTTACTGATTTAATAAAAGAAAAAGACAGTGACGATGTTTTGGAAGAAGCCAGCTTACCCAAGTTTGCAATCATCGGGCAGCCAAATGTTGGTAAATCATCATTATTGAATGCATTAACCGGTCAAGAGCGCAGCATTGTTAGTGATATAGCCGGCACTACCCGCGATACCATTCACACACGTTACAACTTATTCAATAAAGATTTCGTACTGATAGATACAGCAGGTATAAGGCGCAAGGCCAAAGTTCATGAAGACATTGAATTTTATTCTGTAATCCGTGCGGTAAAAGCCCTTGATGAAGCAGATGTATGCCTTCTTTTACTGGATGCTGAAAAAGGGCTGGCAGCACAGGACCTGAATATATTTGGACTTGCGGCAAAGAAGGGAAAAGGGGTAGTGGTACTGGTGAATAAATGGGATTTTATGTCTAAGGAAACGAACACGGCCAGAGATTATGAAGCGGCTTTAAAAAAAAGACTGGCGCCATTTAATGATGTGCCCATTTTATTTATTTCAGCAACAGAAAAAACACGAATATATCAGGCTATAGAATCGGGCTTAAAAGTATATGAAAACCGTCAACGAAAAATATCTACTGCCAAACTAAATGAAGTGATGTTGAAAGCTGTAGAAGCATATCATGCTCCTGTAGTAAGAGGTAACCCGGTTAAAATTAAATACATAACCCAATTGCCTACAGTTGTACCGTCTTTTGCCTTTTTTTGTAATTATCCAGACGATGTAAAACAACCTTATAAAAACTACCTGGAAAATAAATTGCGAGACCATTTTGAATTTTCAGGTGTTCCCATCCGTATATTTTTAAGAAAGAAATAAAAAGGCTTTGTAAGCCGAATCTATGCTTCCACCAAAAGTCCTAATGATTCTTTCACTCTTGCTATATTTTTAAGGAAGTCGTTCAATTCTTCCTTTTGCTGTTCAATAAAAACGTTATCATCGATACTACCCAAAACAGCTGTCATTTCTGCTTCGTTATCGTAAGCCATTTTCTTAAAAGAATTCTGATAGTCTTTTGACCTCGAATGATGAATGTGCTTCACCATCCATTTTTTAGTATCTGCTGCATTATCTATCAATTCATTCAATAGCATAGGGGTGAGATCATGTGCTCCGATACCTGCAATTTCCAGAAGTGATGCCAAAGCATGTTCTGATTTCAATTGTTTATACGATTGACCTATTTCCTGATAGAAGCGATGCAATTCCTCCCAGCTTTTTATTTTATGAGAATTCACATCTGATAAGGCATTTGCTAACATGTCTTTAGGAATCAACTGACCTCCTATATTTTGCCATTCTGTTCTACCCTTTTCAGTATGTAAATCTTTTAAAATTTGTTCGAGGGATGAAATATTGTTTTGCAGAATATAATCGACTATGTGTGTGATACCATAGTAAGTAATAATTTTCCTATAAATAGTGTAAGCCTCTTTTGCTTTTACAATATGTACAGGACGGCTGCTGTTTTCAAAATCTTCAGCAAGTATGGTAATGCCCTTAAAATCTGCAGATTCATCTTCCAGCATTTCTTTCGCTGTGGGAAGAGGATTTTTGCTAGTGGCTTTTCCGGCTTTAGATAGCGCAACAGCAGTTAGTTCAATTAAGATATCCCGTGCGGTGAAAATTTCATTGATGCTATCCGGAGCGATATAGTCATATTCAATTTCCTGGAATTTTCTTACCCGTTTATCACGGTCTACCAATTTAGAAGCATTGCGTGCAAGAGCATACATATTGTACATAAACCAATAGGCGGGCATTACGACAAGCCGGTCATTGGCCACATCATTATTTACTAAGCTAAAGGGTAAGGGGATATTTAATTCAGACGCATAGTCGCCCTTGGCTATAAGGGTAAAAGAGGCAAATTTAGAATTGTGTTTCAGACTTACGCAGAGTCCTGGCCAAAAACCACGTGCAGCAATTATTTCACCATCTGCAGCACGGCTATTATGATTAGAGCCTATGGTGGCACCGGCCGCAATATTGCTTTGTCCCATTACTGTTGAAGCACACAGGAATGAATTGTTGTGGTGCTGTTCATGTGCCGGGAAAATAAGTGAGTTCAGTACTTCGCAACAGGAGATTGTAGAATTGTTACCGAGATAAGAATTGATAAGCCTGGCTCCATATTTTAACTGGGAATATGAAGCCATAATGAAACGTACAGCCTTTACACCATAAAAAGCCCGGCAACCAAAGCCAATAATTCCGTTCACCATTTCACACCCTTCTCCTATTTGTGACTGGCCTTCATAAGACGAATTAATAGTGAGATTCTTAAGTTTATTCGCTCCTTTTATATATGCGTTAGGGCCTATCCATACATCTTTTATGATACTTGTATTTTTGATTACGGTGCAATCCCCGATCTTTCCATAATATCCCCGTTGTTTATCAAATTTTTTTTCCGTCATTTCCCGAAAACGTTCCATCAGTAATTTATCATCACGATATTTAGACCATAAGTAAGCGTCTCCTGCAAGCATTCCGTTGAATGGAATAATCTTTCGCCCTGCATTTTCATTACAAACTTCCATCCACACCCGAACACTTTCATCCTCTCCATCCTTGATAATGCCATTACCAAACTTTGCATGGTCCGTTACATGCAATTCATGGATATTCGAAAGCATTACTTCATTACCCACAATATAATGTGACATGTAATTCACATTATTCACCACTACATTATCTCCAAAGTCGCAACTGATGATTGTGCTGTTATACAATCCCACCGGCAGACATACATTGTGGTATTCAAGAGAAAAGGATTCAAGTTTGCCGATTCGGATCAGGCCATAAAATTTACAATTCTTTACCAGCTCAGGATTAAAAGCATTTGATACCTGTAAATTGTTCCAGTTATCAGTAGTATTGTTATTGCGAACCAATACTTCTATTTCATATGCATTCAGCATACGATATTCAATACCATTTCGATTTTGAAGATTGCGAAGATGATATTCATCTTTCCCTTCTGGTATGAATTTGCTTTCAACAAATTGATAACCAATAGAAGATAGATGTTTTTTGCGGGTCTCGTTCATGCAAACGACTTTATTGAATGTACAGGATTATTCCACAGTAACTGATTTTGCAAGATTGCGGGGCTTATCTACATCCACTCCTTTAGCAACTCCAATGTAATAAGCAAGCAACTGCAGAGGGATTGTGCTCAACATTGGCGCAACAATTTCATCAGCTTCGGGTACTATAATTATATCATCAGCCAATGATTTGCTTTGTTCGTTTCCTTGATTGATCACAGCTATCACTATTCCCTTTCTTGCTTTTATCTCCTGCATATTGGAGATAATCTTATCATGATAGGAATCTTTGGTAGCAATGAATAAAACGGGCAGATATTCATCAACGAGAGCAATAGGACCATGCTTCATTTCTGCAGCAGGGTAGCCTTCGGCATGTATATAGGATATCTCTTTTAATTTTAAAGCGCCTTCAAGTGCAACAGGAAAGTTATAACCTCTACCCAGATATAAAAAATCTCTTGCATCTTTATATTTTTCAGCCAAAGCTTTTATATGTTCCGATTGTGTTAAGAGCTCTGTCACTTTATCAGGAATCGCATCAAGTTCTCTTAATAAATGTAAGTACCGTTCGTGGCTGAGTACCCCCTTACGATGACCTATTTTTAATGCTATCATGGTTAATACCACCAATTGAGCAGTGAACGCTTTCGTGGAAGCAACCCCTATTTCTGGTCCTGCATGGGTATATGCTCCTGTATTTGATAGTCGTGCAATAGAGGAGCCTACAACGTTTACAACGCCCAAAATAATTGCACCCTTTGATTTTGCATTTTCAATGGCTACCAGGGTGTCTGCTGTCTCGCCGCTTTGCGATACCGCAATAATCACATCCCCTTCATTAATTACAGGATTACGGTAGCGGAATTCTGAAGCGTACTCAACTTCCACATTGATGCGGCATAATTCTTCAAAGATATATTCAGCTACGAGTGCTGCATGCCAGCTCGTACCACAAGCTACCATCACTATGCGTTTAGCATTCGAGATTTCATCTGCATATTTATCTATACCACTCATGATGATTGTTCCTGCAGCTGCATCGAGCCTGCCACGCATGCAATCATAAATGGTTTGGGGTTGTTCGAATATTTCTTTCAACATGAAATGATCGTAACCACCTTTTTCAATAGCAGCCAGTTCCATGTCCAGTTTCGTAATAAAAGGTGTTTGTCTTTCATTACCCAGATTTTTCAATATGAGTTCGTCAGCCTTGATAATGGCTACTTCATAATCATTGACATATACAACTTCTTTAGTGTACTCAATTATGGGTGAAGCATCAGAAGCAAGAAAATGTTCGTTTTTTCCAATTCCAATTACTAAAGGGCTTCCTTTTCGGGCAGCAATAAGTGTATCAGGATTTTCAGAATCGATAAGCACTATAACATATGCCCCCACAATACGTTTAAGCGCAATGCGCACGGCCTCTTCTAATGGACAGTCGTTATTATTTTTTATTTCTTCAATGAAATTGAGTAACACCTCCGTGTCAGTATCGCTTTCAAATTTATAGCCTTTGTTTAGAAGCTCAGTTTTTAATTGTCCGTAATTTTCAATAATTCCATTGTGAATCATAGCCAATTTACCGCTGGCTGATTGGTGAGGATGAGCATTACAGTCATTGGGTTCACCATGTGTAGCCCACCTTGTATGGCCTATACCTGCATGCCCATGCATATCCTTTCCAATAAGTATTTCTTCGAGATCAGCCACTTTGCCCTTTTTCTTATAAACCTTAAGCCCCTTGTTCATCAAGGCAATGCCTGCACTGTCGTAACCTCTGTACTCTAGTCGTTTAAGACCTTTTAAAACAACCGGAAAAGCTTCTCGGCCCCCGATGTAGGCTACGATTCCACACATATTTATATTTAATTGATCAAATTTTCAGAATCAGCGAAAATCTGTAAAATAAAGGAGACGGCAAAACAAGGACAATAGCTGCTTAATATGTTAGTAATTAAAACTTTACTTCTGTGCTTACATTTTACTTTCAGCTAATACAAATGGGAGGGGCAGAATTCTATAAGCTTTCACTGCTCTTCCTTGTGCATGGCAGGTAACCAGTGGGCGATTTTTTTAGTATTGTCCTGCCTCTTGTTCCATACAGGAAAGAATAGTGAATGATGCCGGCTTTGTAAATGAGTTATTTTAAATAAGGGGCTGCTTGATGATTGGTATAGGTAAAATAAAATCTTTTACAACAATTTCCCGCTCAAAATAGAAAGTGCTACCGAAAAATAAATGATTAAACCAGTAACATCCACTAGCGTGGCTACAAAGGGTGTAGAAGATGCGGCAGGATCAGCACCTAATTTTTTTAATATTAAGGGCAACATAGAGCCAACTAATGTGCCCCATAATACTACCCCCACCAGTGAAATGCCAATAGTGAAGGCAATACTCTTATAATAAATGCCAAAAGCATCAGAAAAAATGTGCCAGAATAATATGACTGAAACCCCCATAATACAAAGTGTGGCACCAAGTAAAAGACCTGAAAATATTTCCCTGCGCATTATGCGCCACCAGTCTGAAATGCTGATCTCACGCAAGGCCATGGCCTGTATAATCAGAGTCGCGGCCTGTGAACCACTGTTGCCCCCACTTGAAATAATCAGTGGAATGAATGTAGCCAGAATAACAACCTTTGCTATTTCATCCTGGAATTGCTGCATAGCAGATATAGTCATTAGTTCACCGATAAATAAAACGATCAGCCAAACTACACGTTTTTTGAAAAGCTTGAATATGTTCATTTCAAGATAGGGCTGTTCCAATGCTTCAGTACCTCCTATCTTTTGAATGTCTTCACTGAATTCCTCGTTGGCTACCCATAACACATCGTCTATAGTTACAATGCCCAGTAGTTTATTGGTGTCGCTCACTACCGGCAATGCTACACGGTTGTTCATTTTAAATGCTTCATTGGCTACTTCCTGGTCTTCTAAAGCATTTAGTGATATTACGCGGTCATCCATCAGCTCACTCACTTTCAATGAGGGATTGGCCAGAATAAATTCACGGATGCGTATGTCATCAAGCAATTCACCTTTTTCATTGATCACATAAATAACATCTATCATCTCTGTGTCTTTTCCGACTCTGCGTATGGTGTCCAGCACTTCCAACACTGTGTCATCTTCGTAAACATAAATATAGTCTGGTGTCATTAACCTTCCTACACTATTCTCAGGGTAGCCCAAAAGTGATAAAGTAATTTTTCTTTCCTCCGGGTCGAGGAGTTTAATAAGTTCACGTACAGCACTGCCGGGCAACTCTTCTAAAAATGAGGTTCTGTCATCAGGAGGCAGATCGTTGAGCAGCTCGGCAGTTTTCGCGGGTGGCAATGTTTTGATGATCCTTTGTTGTGTGGGAAATTCCAGTATTTTAAATACGCCTGCTGCCCGGTGCACAGCCATATTAGCTATGATATTGCTTTCGTGTTCTTCATACTCATACACTAATTCGGCTATATCACTGATGTTTTGTTCATCAAGAAAATGCCGGATTGCAAGAGCATCTTCGGTCTCCAGTAATGATTCAAATTCTTGTGTCAGTAGCTCAAAAGACATAATTCAAAATTAGGCGAAGCTATCATATTCGTTTTTATAAGGCTACTAAGATTTTTTTTCAAATATTTGCCGTGTGAAAAGCTTTCATTTTTTACATAGCAGCATAGTAATTGCCAATACGAGGCGAAAAGGAAGAGGCGTTTTTACAAATGAAGCCCTGGAGGATGGATTGACGATTGAAATAGCCCCGGTCATTGTCATGAATCATGAAAACAGGTTGCTGCTGGATCAAACGTTATTGCACGATTATATATTTGAATGGGGGCATAATAAAAAGCAGTGCTGCCTTGCGCTCGGCTATATTATATTATACAATCATGCTTACCAAGCCAATTGCGAATATGATATGAATTTTAAAAAAGAGCTGATCACAATAAAAACTGTTCGGGTTATACAAAAAGGGGAAGAGCTGTTGATCAATTATAATGGCGATTTTAATAGCCAGCAACCTGTGTGGTTTGACGTAAAATGAGATTTTCTAACTCAATGAAGCAAATCACCTTTTCAGTTAAAAATGAAGTAAAGGCTATTTCAACATTCCCTTGATCTCATTCAATTTTATGAGCGCTTCCACAGGTGTAAGGCGGTTGATGTCAAATCCATTTAAAATATTTCTGAGCTCTTCAAAGGTCTCTGTGTGTGCATCGAAAATACTCAATTGCATCTTTGGCGCGGTTACTTGTTTTAGATTTTCAATCACATTTCCATCTACAGCATTGGCCTCCAGGCTTTTTAGCACTTCGGTTGCACGCTGTATAAGACCAGCAGGCATACCTGCCATGCGGGCTACGTGAATGCCAAAACTGTGTGTGCTGCCACCTGGTGCCAGCTTCCGAAGAAAAATGACTTTATTACCGATTTCTTTATTTGTTATGTGATAATTTTTTACCCGCTCCAACTTATTTTCCAGTTCATTGAGCTCATGGTAATGCGTTGCAAAAAGGGTTTTGGGCTGGTAAGGTGAATTGTGCAAATGTTCTGCTATGCTCCAGGCTATAGAAATTCCATCGTATGTAGATGTGCCCCTGCCTATTTCATCTAAAATTATAAGAGATCTTTCACTGATATTATTAAGTATAGAAGCTGTTTCATTCATTTCCACCATAAATGTGCTCTCACCTGCGCTCATATTGTCGGATGCGCCTACCCTTGTGAAGATTTTGTCTGTAAGCGCAATAAAAGCTTCACTTGCAGGAACGAAGCTGCCCATGTGCGCCATAAGTGTGATGAGTGCAGTTTGCCGCAAGAGCGCTGACTTCCCACTCATATTAGGTCCTGTCAGTATGATTATTTGCTGGTCCGTTTTATTTAATTCAATGTCATTAGGGATATAGCTTTCACCTGCACCCAAAGCTCTTTCTATTACAGGGTGACGACCTTCTTTTATTTTTATTTCTGAGCCTTCATGAATGTGAGGTTTTTTGTAATTGTATTGCAGTGCATTGTTGGCAAAGCAGCAATAACAGTCAATAGTTGCCAGCACTTGCGCGTTTATCTGGATGCAACTTATAAAATCATTGAGCTCATTGATCAAACTTTCAAATAGCTCAAGTTCTATTGCAAGCATCTTATCTTCTGCGTCCGTTATTTTTTCTTCGTAATCTTTCAGTTCCGGAGTGATGTAGCGTTCGCAATTGGCAAGGGTTTGTTTGCGCATCCATTGCGGGGGTACTTTGTTTTTATGCAGATTTGTAACTTCGAGGTAGTAACCAAACACATTATTGAACCCGATCTT
>MWVX01000811.1_pt1 | contig 10249 bp, 4 predicted proteins | sample 1047311 | NCBI WGS metagenome assembly MWVX01 (sample SAMN06349984, study PRJNA376086) | soil metagenome | isolation source: MtG-4 sample Antarctic (ecotone) soil | place: Antarctica | collected 2015-01-13
AAAACATAGCCGCCATCAGTGGTTTGTTGTATTGAATACAACTGTTCATCATTGCTCGCTCCTATTGTGTTATCCCACTCAATTTCCGGCGCAGTTTGGGCAAGAGAAATTGCGGGAATAATGATGAGTAAAAGATTGCTAATTGTTTTCATGTTTGATTTAATTGTTAGTGATTAATTATTAGTTGCTGAATAAATATTCTTTCATCTGTTTTTATCTCAACAGTATAAAATCCAATTACAGTTGTAGAAAGCAGATTGATTTGTTGAATTAATTCGCCATTAATTATTTCTGCCTGCTGCGAATAAATTTCTTCACCAATTACATTAAGTATTTTAATTTGAGCGGGAGCATATATTGTATTATTAATTGTAACTGAACAGTAAATTCATTTTCAGCAGGATTGGGGTAAATGCTGAAAGTATAACTACTTTCAATTGAACCGATATTTACAAGCCCTTCATCAATTTCTCCATTGCAATCGTTATCTAGGCCATCTAAAATTTCAGGTGCGCCCGGATAGATGGATGGGTTTGTATCATCGCAATCGGTGCTGTCTGATATATAACCTACTGGTAAAATACAGCTAAGGGAATCGGTTGCCAAATCCCCATATCCATCGGAATCTACATCGGCGTAAAAAATAATTTCAGTGCATTCTCCTTCTAATTTTAAAACCCAGTAATCCATACTACCCTCACAAGGTTCAGTTTTGTCTCCTGAAATATCAGAAAATGATTCCCCTCCTAAAAAATATCCGCCATCGGAAGTTTGATGAACAGCATACATATAATCATATTGGTTACCTCCAAATGATTTATCCCATTCTATACTCGCTGCAGAATCTGTTTTTACAATCCAGTAATCAGTAAATCCCCAATTATCTTCTGTTTTATCGCCGGAGCTATCAGAGAAGGAATAACCGCCAAGAATAAAACCACCGTCTGTAGTTTGTTGAACGGATTCGAGATAGTCAGCATCATCTCCGCCAATTGATTTTTGCCATGAAATATTTCCTATCGAGTCTAACTTTAAAATCCAGTAATCACCACCATTAACATCCGAAGTTTTATCACCCGAAATCGGGGAAGCAGAATATCCTCCAAATAAATATTCACCATCAGGTGTTTGAATAACACTTTTTAAGTCGTCTAAATAGCTACCCCCGATTGTATTCTGCCATTCAATATTACCTGCACTATCCAGCTTAATAACCCAATAATCACTGGCACCAATGTTGGCTTCAGTTTTATCCCCAGATAAATCAGAATAAGACCAGCCTCCCAAAATATATCCACCATCGCTTGTCTGTTGTATAGACCTCAAATGATCGCTGCCATCTCCACCAATTGTATTCTGCCAGAGTATTTCACCTGTAGAATCTACTTTTACAATCCAATAATCAGGGTCACCTGCAAGGCCTATATTATCTTCAATTTTATCACCACTTGCATCTGATGAAGATTGTCCTCCTAAAATATATCCTCCATCTGTAGTTTGATCAATCGCCAGCAGAGCATCATTACCATACGCACCTATTGTATTCTGCCATTCAATATTACCAATTGAATCAATTTTTATGATCCAGTAGTCCATATCAATATAACAGTTTTCAGTTTTATCACCTGAGATATTGGAATCAGAATATCCGGCAAGAATATAACCGCCATCGGGAGTTTGCTGAATGTCCTCCAAGCGGTCAGTGGAACTTCCTCCAATATCATTCTGCCATACAATATTGCCTGAGGCATCTAATTTTAGAACCCAATAGTCCTGATATGGATAAGGATAACCTATTACAGCCTCCGTTTTATCGCCGGAAATTCCGGAATAGGATTTTCCTCCTACAATATAACCGCCATCTGCGGTTTGCCGAATACATGTTAATTCATCGCCGGCATCGCCTCCGATGGTATTTTGCCATTCGATTTCCGGCGCAGTTTGAGCAAGAGAAATGTTGGTAATCAGAATGAATAAAAAATTGTAAATAGTTTTCATTGAATTGTTTTTAGTGATTAATTATTAGACTGAATAAAGTTTCTTTCATCGGTTTTTATCTCAACAATATAAACTCCGCTTACAGTTGAGAAAGGCAAATTGATTTGTTGATTTAACCCGCCATTAATTATTTCTGTATTTGCAGAATAAATTTCTTCACCAATTACGTTGAAGATTTCAATTTGAGCGCGGTCATTGCCACCTATTGTGTTATCCCACTCAATTTCAGGTGCTGTTTGAGTAAGAGAAATAATGGGAATAAGGATGAATAGAAGATTGTAAATTGTTTTCATGTTGGTTAATGATCTTTTACGTGAAAGTAGGGTAGCAATAATACACAATTTGTTCTTTTTGGTGAGCTGCCAGTTTTTAGTGGTGAAAGGCAGTAACAATTTAGGGAAGCAAAATTCTGCTACTTATCTGATGCAGGAAAAATTGGATAAGTGAAAACAAATCGCTTCATTTTATTTATCAACCTTGCGCCAAACAGCGTGTCAACACCTTCTTTTGAGAACTGAAAATATTGCATCCGGTCAAGCTCTAAAGGAAGCTGCTCAGTAAAGTGCTGAATATATCTTCATTTTCATCCGCATATACAGAGCAGGTTATATAGATCAGCAGCTTGCCGGTTTGTAATTTTTTAACGGCATTTGAAATGACTTTTCTTTGCTTTTTTACATAATCTGTAAGCTGCTCTCCTTTAAAAAATGAAAGCCATTCAGGTGTGCGGCTCAATGTTCCTGAACCCGAGCAAGGCACATCTGCAATAATGCCATAAAACTGCGGAAGGCGGTTTAACTGTTTTTCATCAGTATCATTTAAGTCAATAATAAAATAATTAAAATTTGAATAGCCGTTTCTTAATAATCGTTGCTTCAGATTATGATAGTACTCTCCCTCACATCGCTTACAAACAATTGCAATTGGGGTTGTTGCTGAAGCAGTAAAAGCGATTTTGCCGGAGCCTGCACAGCATTCCCACCATGCTTCATTTTTATTTGCATTGAATAATTGCGCCGTATGCTGTGAAGCGAGCGCAGCAATCTGTATCGTTTATGAGATTGCTTCGTCGTTCCTCCTCGCAATGACATTATTCGGGATTGCGCTTGAGCTGCAATCTGCCTTTACCGCTGCACAACAACCTGCCGTGTAATAATCATTTCACTTGTATGCATTTCAACCAAATAAATTCCCTCTGCAACGGAGCTACCTAAATTAATGATTTGCTGTGGCGAATTTAGTTGTGCAGAATAAACCTCCTCACCCAGCATATTCTTAATTATAACAGAAGTATTTTCTTCTGAATTGATTTCCGAAAGATCAATTGTAAACTCGCCGCTATTTGGGTTTGGATAAATGCTTATTTCACTTGCAACATCAGGTTCACCCAAACGGCAGGCACCCGTGGTAAATGTTTGCAATGAAGAAAAATCAGTGAATTCTATTCCGCATTTTGAGCGCACTTTCCATTCATAATTTGTATTGCATAATAAACCCGTAACTGTTTTTTGATTTGCAGTTGCATTCTTTTTTTGCCATGTTGATGCTCCAACAGGCCTGTAATAAATTTGATAATTTGTAGCTGCTTCTATTGCATCCCATTTTAACTTGGCGCTGGTTGATGTAATATTAAAAGCTCCAACTGGTGAAGGAACAGAGCAAACATCTTCAGGCTCGAGCTTTACTATCCAGTAATCGCCCAAAATATCCAGACCTGTATTTGGTTGTGTTTTATCACCGGATACACCAGATTCTGACCATCCGCCCAGAATATAACCTTGGTCGGCTGTTTGATCTATGGAAACCAGATAATCATTGTTGGTTCCCCCTATAGTATTTTGCCATTGAATGGCACCTGTATTCTTTAATTTTATTACCCAGTAGTCTCCATAACCAATATTTGCTTCTGTTTTATCATCTGATATTTCGGAATCAGAATATCCTGCAAGAATATAACCTCCATCCAATGTTTGTCGAACAACCTGGAGAATATCACCACCATTGCCTCCTATTGTATTCTGCCATTCAATGGAGCCGGAAGAATTTAATTTCACAACCCAGTAATCAGGATTGGGAATTCCTTTATTTGCTTCAATTTTATCACCTGATATCCCTGAATAAGAATTTCCTCCCAAAATATAGCCTTCATCAGAGGTTTGTTGAATTGATTGCAATTCATCAGCGTCATCACCGCCAATGGTATTCTGCCATTCAATTGCTCCGGATGAATTAATTTTCACCACCCAGTAATCATAGTCTCCAATTTTTGCTTCCGTTTTATCACCGGAAACAGGTGATTTAGAGTTTCCCCCTAAAATGTAACCCCCATCAGTTGTTTGTTGAATGGCACGCAACTCATCAGTCTCTTCACCGCCGATAGTATTTTGCCATTCGATTGCTCCGGATGAATTAATTTTTACCACCCAGTAATCATAGCCGCCAAGAGATGGCTCTGTTTTGTCTCCCGATAGTCCCGATTTGGATTTTCCGCCCAGAATATAACCATCATCTGTAGTTTGTTGTATGGAAAACGGCTCATCATCTTCACTACCTCCAATAGTGTTCTGCCATTCAATTGCTCCTGATGCATTTAATTTTACTACCCAATAGTCCTTAATACCTATTCTGGCTTCATTTTTATCGCCTGATATTCCGGAAGAAGAGCTTCCTGCAAGTATATAGCCTCCATCAGTGGTTTGTTGCAGGGAATATAACCAATCGTCATTACTTCCACCGATCGTGTTCTGCCATTCAATTATTCCGACAGAATTTACTTTCACTACCCAATAGTCATAACTCCCAATGTTTTCTTCTGTTTTATCACCGGATATTCCCGATTGAGACCATCCACCGAGAATATAACCTCCATCTGTGGTTTGTTGCAGGGAATACAGCTTATCCTCCATATCGCCACCTATGGTATTTTGCCATTCAATTTCAGGGGCAATTTGGGCAATGATTAAGTTTGAAGAGAGGATAAATAGTAATAAGTTGATTAATTTTTTCATGATATAAATTTTTAGTGGATTTTAGTGGATTAAAGTTACTTCAGAAAGTTTTTGCAACAACCGTATAATGTATGAACGGTAGGAATGAGTTTACGAACGGTAAAATCAATTAGGGAAAGACAATTAATTAACGCCATGTAACTGGAAATTAAAATGTGCTCCACTCTATATAAAAAAGGCTGCCCCGGAATTTGGGGCAGCCTTTTTTCTTGTCATTAATATTTATTTCTGAATAATCAGCTCTTGCATATATTCATCATCTCCGGTTCTCAAGTTTACGATATACACACCACCCGGTAAATCTAATTCGATGTGCTCGCTTAATATACCATCTATTAAAGCGAATTCCTGGATATAAACAACTTCGCCAACGAGATTGTAAATATTCATAAATACCTGTCCGCCGGCACTGTTGTTCAATGTAAGGTTTACAGTAAAGTCATCAGTTGCAGGGTTTGGATAAATATTAAAAGTAGTATTTTGATTATCATTACTAAGGCGGCATGCACCTGTTGTAAAAAATTCTGAAGGTGAGTATACCGAACTACTACTTCCATCCTCAGCGCAAATGGATGTTACTCCCCATTCGTATTCAGTGTTGCAGGTTAAGTCATTTAAAACAATTTGATTTTTGCCGTCGCTTGCATAATCATACTCCCAAACAGCAGTGCCAACAGGTTTATAACGGACACGGTATTTTACTGCCCCCTCAGTTTCATTCCATGTAAGTCCTGCAAGTGTGGCGAATGGAAAGCTTGTAAATGAGGAAGCTATTGCGCATCCTTCATCAATCAAGCCATTGCAATTATCGTCAATGCCGTTAAATATTTCAGGTGCTTCGGGATTAATGGATGCGTCAGCATCGTTACAATCCATATTATCTGCAGCAAAACCTGCGGGTATCGAAGTGCATGAATACATTATGGTATCGGCATCTGTGCTTCCGTAGCCATCTCCATCTGCATCTGCATACAATGTAACTGCAAATGATTGAAGCTTAATTATCCAATATGAAATATCTCCGATTTTGGGAACAGTTTTATCTCCATCAATTGGAGATTCTGATCTGCCACCTAAAATATAGCTGCCATCAATATTCTGCTGTATTTCGTACAGCAGATCTGCCTTACTGCCGCCGATGGTATTATCCCATACTACAGTTCCTGCATCATCGAGCTTAACTATCCAGTAATCTTCCCAACTATAGTCCAGGTAGGGCTCTGTTTTATCGCCGGATACTGATGATTTGGATGAGCCACCTAAAATATATCCGCCATCGAAAGTTTGCTGAACAGATTGGAGCAGGTCATCACGATCGCCGCCAATTGTATTCTGCCATTGAATTGAACCATCATCGCTATTTAGCTTTAAAACCCAGTAATCTTCTTTACCTAACAGCGTTTCAGATTTATCGCCATTGGCATGAGAGTTAGAGTAACCCCCAACTATATACCCTCCATCTGCTGTCTGGTGCACTTCTCTAAGTTCATCTGTACTTGTTCCGCCAATAGTATTGTCCCATTCCACCGTACCCTCACTGTTAATCTTAACGATCCAATAATCGTAGCCGCCCATATTCGGCTCCGTTTTATCACCTGAAATACTTGAAAAAGAACTTCCCCCTAAAATATAACCGCCATCAGAAGTTTGCTCCACGCTTCGCAGCTTATCAATACCGCTGCCTCCCATCGTATTGTTCCATTGAACATCACCATCTGCATTTAATTTAACAACCCAATAATCTTCGAGGCCAATGCTGTTTTCAGTTTTATCGCCTGAGATATTTGAATTTGAATAACCTCCCAGAATAAATCCTCCATCGGATGTTTCACCTACAGAAAATAAATAATCATCACCGGTGCCTCCAATCGTATTATCCCATTCTACATCGCCGTTCTCATCCAATTTCACCACCCAGTAATCAAAGCCACCGATATTTGCTTCTGTTTTATCGGCAGCAACATTCGAGTTTGAATAGCCACCCAAAATGTAGCCCCCGTCTGACGACAGACCGATGGAATACAGATAATCATCATTGATGCCTCCGATTGTATTCTCCCACTCGATACTACCGGTACTATTTATTTTAAGAACCCAGTAATCATAACCTCCTATTGGTGGCTCGGATTTATCACCACCAATTCCGTCGAGTACGTATCCGCCAAGAATATAACCACCGCCGGGTGTTATTGCAAGTGTTGTAAAAAAGTTAGAGCCTGTGCTGCCGTAAGTTTCCTGCCATTCAATACCAGGAATCATCGTACATGCAGGTTCATCTGTATTGCCATCGCAATTATCGTCGAGACAGTTATTGCATATTTCAGGCTGCAACGGGTTTACTAATGAATAGGTATCGTTACAATCATCAGCATTTGCAGAGTAGCCTACGGGCAGGCCTTCATTCGTAGTTAATGTTGATGTTAATACTCCAAAGCCATCGCCATCTGCATCAGCATAAAAAATTACAAGTGTTCCTTCGTCAATTATTCCGTTGCAATTATCGTCTATTCCGTTTGATGTCTCGATGTTACCTTCAAATACACCGGGGTTGTTGTCATCACAATCACCCTCTACAAGAGAAAATCCTGGTTGAAAAGCGCATGCGAAGCCTGTAATTAAATCCGTACCGAAGCCATCGCCATCATTATCTAAAAATACAATTGAAGGTGTGTAACAGGAGTCTGATAATTTTACGAGCCAGTAATCGGTGGATGTGCCCTCGCCAATTCTATTTTCGAGCTTATCGCCGGAATCATCGGAAAAAGAATAGCCTCCTAAAATGTAGCCGCCATCAGTTGTCTGACTTACGGAAGATAGATAGTCGGTTTCAGAGCCACCAATAGTATTATCCCACTCCACGTTACCCTCATAATTAATTTTAACAATCCAGTAATCATACTCGCCAACGCTGGTTTCTGTTTTATCTCCACTCATATCAGAAACAGATTCACCCCCTAAAACATAGCCGCCGTCGGTAGTTTGATCTAATGAATGAAGGTTATCTGTTGAGTTTCCGCCAATGGTATTATCCCACACAACAGCACCGCTATTATCGAGCTTTACAACCCAATAATCGACTACCAGGGCGGGCTCTGATTATCATCAGAGATGCCGGAAGATCCGAAGCCGCCAAGTATATATCCGCCATCGGAGATTGGTTCTGTACAGATAAGAAAATCCGGGTCTGAACCACCGATTGTATTTTGCCATTTAATTTCAGGTGCGGATTGGGCAGAGAGCTGAATTAAATAAAGTTATGTAAACAGGATTGTAAGACCGTGAAATGCTTTCATAAATTGGTGTTGAAGAGAGTTTAGTAAAAATTATGAGTAATAAATATAACACTTTCTTCCCAACCAATAACAGATGTCATTTGCATCCAGCGCCGCTTTCTGTTTATCGCTGCACAACAACCTGCTTTGTAATAATTGTTTCGCTCGTATGCACTTCAACCAAATAAACTCCTTCTGCAACCTGCCTACCTAAATTAATGATTTGCTGTGCTGAATTTAATTGTTCCGAATAAACCTCTTCACCCATCAAATTCTTAATTACTACAGAAGTAATTTCTTCTGAATTGATTTCCGATAAATCAATTGTAAACTCGCCGCTATTTGGGTTTGGATAAATGCTTATCATTTCAAAATCATCTGCACCAATAATTTCACCTTCTCTTAATGGCAATGTTGTAAAATTTTCTATTACAGAAAAATCTGTAAATGAACCATCGCCGCATTTGGTGCGTACTTTGTATTCGTATTCAGTTCCTGGAATTAACGATTTGATTGTCCGATAATTGAATGCTGATGTTTTTTTGATCCATGAAATGTCACCAACTGCCCTGTACCAAACATGGTAGAATTCAATTCCCGGCATCACATCCCAGTGAAGAGTTGCTTTTGTTGGTGTGATATTATCTTCAAATAACCCGGTGGGAATCGCACAAACTTCAGGTTCGAGTTTAATAATCCAGTAATCCGAATTAAAATTCGTTTCTGTTTTATCTCCTGAAATCGGAGAGTTTGAAGTTCCTGCGAGAATATAGCCACCTTCATTTGTGAGCTGTAAGTCACCAAAAGTATCATTTGATGAGCCACCAATTGTATTTTGCCATAAAATATTCCCTGCATTATCCAACTTAAGTATCCAGTAGTCGTTGCTTGTCGGTATCGGATCACCGATATTATTTTCCGTTTTATCGCCTGATATGTCTGAAAAAGAATGTCCGCCAACAATATAACCTTCATCAGTTGTTTGCTGAACAGTTTCAAGATAATCTCCTAACACACCACCAATTGTATTATCCCATTCAACATTTCCTAATGGATCTATCTTTACGATCCAATAGTCATCTGATCCAATGGAAGATTCGGTTTTATCTCCTGAAATATTTCCATCGGTATGTCCACCTGTTATATACCCGGCATCTGAAGTTAATTGGATATCATGCATCAGATCGTAATCATCAGAACCAATCGTTTCCTGCCATTCAATATCACCCGTATTGCCGAGTTTTACAATCCAAAAATCGCCGGTATTGAAAGGGCCTATGGTATTTTCTGTTTTATCACCAGAGATAGGTGAAGTGGAAGTGCCTCCCAAAATATATCCTCCATCAGTAGTTTGGTGCAAATTAACTAAATCATCATGTAAGGAGCCGCCGATCGTGTTCTGCCATTCAATGTTGCCCGCATCGTCGATTTTAATTATCCAGAAATCGCCATAACCATTGCTATTTTCCGTTTTATCTCCTGAAATATTTGAATCAGAATAACCGCCTAAAATATACCCGCCATCAATCGTTTTTTCAATGCTATAGCATGCATCACCACCTGATCCGCCATACGTTTTTTGCCATTCTATTGAACCGGCTGCATTAAGTTTAATAACCCAGCAGTCGTATAATCCTTTCTTAGATGCAGTTTTCTCACCTGAAATTGGCGACCACGACCAACCGGCAAGCATATATCCACCTTCTGCTACTACCTCAATATCTGCTATATAATCGGCATTACTTCCGCCTATTACGTTATCCCATAAAATATTTCCGGAATCATCCAACTTTAAGATCCAATAGTCTGTATCACCAAATCCACTTTCTGATTTATCACCTGAAATGTCTGAAAAAGAATGTCCGCCAACAATATAACCTTCATCAGTTGTTTGCTGAACAGTTTCAAGATAATCTCCTAACACACCACCAATTGTATTATCCCATTCAACATTTCCTAATGGATCTATCT
>MWVX01000812.1_pt1 | contig 10249 bp, 8 predicted proteins | sample 1047311 | NCBI WGS metagenome assembly MWVX01 (sample SAMN06349984, study PRJNA376086) | soil metagenome | isolation source: MtG-4 sample Antarctic (ecotone) soil | place: Antarctica | collected 2015-01-13
TTGAGGGAAGAAAAAAAATTATTGTATTTTGTTTCTCTACACTCTGTTAATTTTCCGCTTCCAGATGTAAAAAAATAGCTTCAATTGATTATGTTTATAGAATTTAGTTCCTCTATTCTTTATCATTAAACTACAATATTACTTATGGCAACATTGAACCAGGAAAAGCTTAAGGCCTTGAAGCTTACCATGGAAAAGATCGACAAAACTTATGGCAAAGGCACCATCATGAAGTTAGGTGACACCATGATAGAACCAATAGAGGTGATCTCCACCGGATCACTTGGGTTAGATCTTGCGTTAGGCGTAGGAGGACTTCCAAAAGGAAGAGTGGTAGAGATATATGGTCCTGAGTCTTCAGGCAAAACCACTCTTGCGATTCATGCGATTGCAGAATCGCAGCGTAAAGGCGGTATTGCAGCTTTTATTGACGCAGAGCACGCCTTCGATAAGTTATATGCGCAGAAGTTAGGCACGGATGTAGAAAATTTATTGATCTCACAGCCTGATAACGGGGAACAGGCTCTGGAGATCGCCGATAACCTGATTCGTTCAGGAGCTATTGACATACTCGTGATAGATTCTGTTGCAGCCTTGGTGCCCCGTGGAGAAATTGAGGGCGAGATGGGTGATTCCAAAATGGGTTTGCAGGCACGGCTTATGTCGCAAGCGCTGCGAAAGCTTACAGCAACCATCAGCAAAACAGGTTGCTGCTGCATCTTCATCAACCAGCTTCGTGAGAAGATCGGTGTGATGTTCGGAAATCCTGAAACCACCACAGGAGGAAATGCACTTAAATTTTATGCATCTGTCCGACTGGACATCAGGCGCATAGGTCAGATTAAGGATGGTGACAGCATCGTAGGGAATCATGTAAAAGTGAAAGTGGTGAAAAACAAAGTAGCGCCGCCCTTCCGTTTTGCAGAATTCGACATCATGTATGGTGCAGGCATCTCTAAAGTCGGTGAAATTGTAGACATGGGTGTTGAACTTGGCATCGTGCAAAAGAGTGGATCCTGGTTTAGCTATGATGGCGATAAATTAGGGCAGGGGCGGGATGCAGTAAAGCAACTGTTAAACGACAACCCTGAGCTCGCAGATGAAATCGAAAAAAAGATCATGGATAAGGTGATGCTTGCATTGCACCCGCTTCCTGTAGAGAAAGAGGAATAGTATAGTTATTCAATAATTAAATAATCTGTATTCACGCCATGAGGACCCTACCCGCAATCTCATCTGTCGACGGCGTCATTCCAGGCTTCTTAATCTTATAGAATGGTATACTTTCATAATTTGTCTCAGGCGTCATGGCAGGCTCGACCCGCAATCTCATAAGATAGAATTCGATACTTTTAATATTAATCATTCAAAAAACACTTACATAAAATCAAATGAAACGTACAGCAACTGCCGTTTGGAACGGCTCAGGAAAAGAAGGTAAAGGCACACTTTCTACACAGAGTGGAGTGTTGAAAGAGGGACAGTATTCATATAAAACACGGTACGAGCAAGGCATCGGAACAAATCCCGAAGAACTGATCGGCGCGGCGCATGCGGGATGCTTTACCCTGAAGCTTACTTTTTTGTTGGGTGAAGCGGGATTTACTCCCGACTCAATAGAGACCAATGCAGCAATCACACTTGAAGGCGGAGCAATAATGGAATCTCACCTCTCCGTAAAGGCAACTGTTCCCGGGATTACACCTGAGCAATTTCAGGAATGTGCGGAAGATGCTAAGCTGAATTGTCCTGTATCAAAAGCCTTAAATATGAATATTACCATGGATGCTACTCTCACCAGTTAGCCTCTTATTTACTAATAAATATTGCGCCTGTGAATGATCCTCTCGTCAGCAGGCGCATTTTATTTTCATATGCTTATCTTACAATGTTCTATGCTCTAATTTATTATATGTATGCATGAAGAATCTGCAGAAGTATTTGAATCTGATGACCCGAGAAGCACGCTGGTAAAAACCTTCGGCAGTGCCGTGCATGGCATTGATGCACTTACCATCACTGCGGAGGTAAGCGTAGGGCAGGGAATGAATTATTATTTAGTAGGGTTGCCCGATAACGCTGTCAAAGAATCACTTCAGCGCATAGAAGCTGCAATAAAATATTGCGGATACCGAATGCCTCGCCGAAAGGTAGTGATCAACCTCGCACCTGCCGACATACGAAAAGAGGGCTCTGCATACGACCTAACCATGGCTGTTGGCATCCTAGCTGCATCGAGCCAGGTAGATGCTTCCAAGATAAGCCGCTACATCATTATGGGGGAACTCTCTCTTGACGGCTCACTGCAACCCATCAAAGGCGCACTGCCCATTGCCATTCAAGCACGCAAAGAGGAGTTTGAGGGTTTCATCCTGCCAAAACAGAATGCCCGCGAAGCAGGTATCGTCAGCAACTTAAAGGTGTATGGTGCCGAAAGCATCTCGGAGGTGATCCAGTTTCTAAATGGTGATAAAATTCTTGAGCAAACCATCATTGATACAAGAAAAGAATTCGCAAGTCAGCAGAACCATCTCGACGTAGATTTTTCAGATGTGAAAGGTCAGGAGAACATCAAGCGTGCCCTGGAGATTGCTGCTGCGGGTGGTCACAATGTGATTCTTATTGGTCCGCCGGGTGCCGGAAAAACGATGCTTGCAAAGCGACTTCCAACCATCCTGCCACCACTCTCCTTATATGAAGCCCTGGAGACCACGAAGATCCATTCTGTTGCGGGAAAGCTTCCGACGGAAGCATCGCTGGTTTCTGTACGTCCTTTTCGCTCCCCTCATCATACCATAAGTGATGTGGCCTTGGTAGGGGGAGGTAACAATCCGCAGCCGGGGGAAATCTCGCTTGCGCATAATGGTGTTTTATTTCTTGATGAATTGCCGGAGTTCAAGCGAACCGTTCTGGAGGTTTTGCGGCAACCGATGGAAGAACGAAGAGTCACGATCTCACGTGCAAAATTCTCTGTTGATTATCCTGCGAGCTTTATGCTCATTGCTTCTATGAATCCGTGTCCGTGCGGATATTATAATCATCCTGAAAAGGAATGTGTATGCGCTGCCGGTGTTGTGCAAAAATATCTGAACAGAATCTCAGGACCGCTGCTTGATCGAATTGATCTGCATGTGGAGGTAACGCCAGTGCCATTCAGAGAGCTATCGTCAATCAGGCAATCGGAAAAAAGTATTGACGTTCGTGAGCGGGTGGTAAAAGCTCGTGTGATTCAGGAAGAAAGATTCAAAGAGCAGAAAGGGATTCACAGCAATTCACAGATGAGCACGAAGCTGATGAGAGAGCATTGCACCATCCCTCCAGCGGGAGAAAATCTTATAAAGACCGCGATGGAAAAATTGGGATTGTCAGCCCGCGCCTATGACCGTATTTTAAAAGTATCACGCACCATCGCAGACCTCGAAGCAAGTGAAGAAATCAAGATAGAACATCTTGCTGAAGCTATTCAGTACAGGAGTTTAGATAAGGAGAATTGGGCTGGGTGAATTGTTAGTCCGGATTTGCAATCCGGATTTCTGAGTAAGGGATTTCTAATCCCATTTATTATAATCTTTTTATCCTAAAAAACTATGGGATTCAAATACCAGACGAATAATCCGGAAGGAATTTATTTCACCACCTCAACAATAGTTCAATGGATTGATTTGTTCACCCGCAGAGCCTTTCAGGAGATCGTGATTGATTCACTAAAATATTGTCAACGTGAAAAGGGGCTGGTCATCTTTGTATGGAGCTTAATGCCGAGTCATTTACATTTGATTGCCACAGCAAGAAAGCGCGAGACGATGCTATCTGACATCATGAGAGATTTTAAAAAACATACATCGAAATTGGTTATCAAAACAATTGCAGAAATAAATGAAAGCAGGCAAAGCTGGCTATTGAGTGCATTTGAATACGCCGGACGCACCAATCGAAAAATTAAGGACTATAAGGTATGGCAGGATGGCTATCATCCTGAAGAAATCATTACCCAACCTTTTATGGATCAGAAACTGGATTATATTCACTACAATGCTGTAGAGGCAGGCTTAGTTACTGAACCTCATCATTATGCTTTGAGTTCGGCGATTGATTATGCTGGAGGAAAGGGATTGATTGATGTTTCCCTTGTCAGATAATACTTGCACCTTTCGGAATCGAAATAGAAACCGGAAACCATCTGCCGTTACAAGGATTAAAAATCCTCTTCTCATTAAGACAGGATTACAAATCCGGACTAACGGGATCCAATGTTCTCAAAAGTAAGAGGGCGATTCAGATGAGTATTCGGATTATTGAAATCTTTGTGAAATTGCGGAAGATGATTCTTACCAATAAAGATATTTTGCTGAAACTGGAAAAATTGGAAAATGAAGTAACCGGAAATAAACAGGATATCAAAGTCATTTTCAATTATCTGAAACAATTGCTCGATCCACCGCAGCTCCCACGGAGGCGAATTGGCTATCGTTAAGCGAACGAGAGTGATGGAAATAAAAGTTCCAAGAACATAAAGATGTTCATTCCGATGCCCAAATATGCTCTAAGATGATGCGGCAGTATTGCTTGCTGCCTCCTGCCGGAGATCAACTGATAAAAACTGCGATGGAAAAATTAGGTTTATCTGCACGTGCGTATGATCGCATATTAAAAGTCTCCCGCACTATTGCTGACCTGGAAGCAAGTGATGATATTAAAGTGGAGCATCTTGCTGAAGCGATTCAATACAGGAGTTTAGACAAGGAGAATTGGGCGGGGTGAATTCGATTGCGGATGGGCGATTGTTCCGCGGTGGGAATAATGGATTTTTACATTATTAAATTCCACCGTGTCTGCTCTCTACTCGAAACCCACCCAGGGCAAGACACGGCGGGGAAAGGAAAAAAACCTACAATATGAGTTTCCTTAACTTAATGACATTGGACGAGCGCCAGAATGATAGTAAGTTGACTATCCTCTTTATCTTACTTTCCTTATTTTACTTGTGTTTGGGACACGTTTCCCGTTTCGATACAAACCTCCATCAGGCCCATAAGAATAACCATCGCCAATATTTATCCACGCATCAGGAGAATTGATTTGTCGAAGTAAATTGTATTTCCTCTTTTTAAGTTCAAAGATTTGTTTAGCCTTTTTTCCCGCTGCTCGCGTGTCATTATGTATTGAGGTGGTACCCTTTATCCATCCATAAATAGGAATTCCCTCAGTTGCTTTATCTTCTGCTTCATCCATGAGGTGCTCTGAAACAGTGTCACCATTAATATCTTCATAAAGTAGGGATATAAGTCCACCAATAATGGGAACTACTCCTAACCAGCTTGATTTTGCTGCATCATTCAACTTTTTCCCCTCCTGTATTTCACGACGCAAGGTTTCGTCTATCTTAGCCAAGTCCTCCTTTATTGATTTGTCATCTCTCTTTGATTGGAAGGGTACCGTCTGATTCGGGGTGAATTCTTTATGTAGATCTCCATATTTATCTTTACCTTTCTTAACCTTCTTTTTTTTATGTGGCTTAAATTTTAACAAAGGTTCTTCATCAAATACATAGGAAGGTGATCTACCACGCTCAAGATAGTCATCAAACGGTCCATCGGAAGGATTTCTTCTACCAGCTTCTTGTTTTGGTTCCGTCAAATTGGTTCTATCATTGGGATCCACATTCTCATCCTGAGAAAGTGACTTAGGTCCAAAGAGATATAATGGACCTTCAGAGTTACCTTGCCAATCATAAGATTCACCTAGGTAATAACGTCCTAACTTTTTAGGTTCTGAAGCTTCCTGAGATGGTTTTGTTAATTCAGCTCTAGCATCAGGAGTAGGATCATTTTGCGGAGATGAATTTGTTTCGCTTTCCTGAGATGGTTTTGTTGATTCAGCTCTAGCATTAGGAGTAGGTTCATTTTCCGGAGATGAATTTGTTTTGCTTTCCTGAGATGGTTTTGTTGATTCAGCTCTACCATCAGGAGTAGGATTTTCTTGCGGAGATGAAATCGTTTCGCCTTTTTGTGCGGGGCCAAATAGATATAATGAACCTTCAGAATCACCCTGCCAATCATAACTCTCACCAATATAGTCACCTTGTAAATCGCGTAGACCCTGATTTTGCTGGTGACTTCCTATGTTTGAGTCAGATTTGGAAGGGTCTGCAGGTTTATTTAAAACTTCTTCAGGATCATTATTGCCAGGTGTCTCTTCCATAATTAAAATTACATATTTACTTTTATCAACTCTTCACCGACCAGCCTCGCAGTCAATACCCTAAATTTATGATTAACCTGCAGTATTACATGTTCATAAATATTGTTTGTAATATCGTTATTTAAGCTATTTGCCATAACAGCATTCAAATCCAATGTTGCTGTAACCCGCTTTATTTTCGTTCCTGGTGTCCCGTAAGGAAAGAAATCATTACTAACACCCTGAAGTTCTGTTAATGAATGAATGTCATAAATTGTTTTTATGGGTTCAAGAATATTTATGGCTCTTAGCAAAGGTCTTCCTATGTTTTCCCCAATGGATGGCAAGTGTCTCTCTGTTAGATATGAATCTTCATATACTTTAGCTGTGAAAGTTATTTGAAAAGTCTTTATGCTTTTATTGTTTGGGTTATTTAGTGTGTTGTTTGAAATAAAGTCGGTTCTTTTGGCATCAGCTTTTAACAATAGAGCAGGTGTTCCAAATTCTATTACTGGCAAAACCGTACCTGCTTCATTTTTTGAATCAATTTTTATTGAGTAATGAAAACTATCCGGAGGTATAAGTTTAGCTGTTGCTAACTCCCACGCTATGGCATCGATTGAAATTGGATCCGGCATTTCATACACTTTGCTTGTCCAAACACATTCATTACCTGTTGGAACAGGAGTGGGAATTCTTTCATCTTTCGAAGTGGATACGATTGTTGGGATACCATCAATTTCCATTACCTTACCATTAATAAGCGTTCCCTCATTAAAGTCTAAAAAGCCTGCTATATTATGAACACGATGACTATATGGATCGGCAAATAATCCTGCAAACATTTCTTTCATCACAGAGACTCTTAAAATAGGAGTAGTCTGAAAATTCATTAGCGATTCCAAATCGGTGTGCTCAATTAGCAATTGAATACCTGAAACTTCCAACTGTTTCCCTTTATTTAAAGGCGCGGTTCGAATAGTAACCGGAGCAATGACTCCAAGATTAATGTCCCCTGGATTGGCCGGGTCTTGAAAATAGGAATCTAGTCCTGCAAGTTGTATTCTATCAGTTATCATCTTTAATAGTTTCTTCTGTTAATTCAAACCAAAAATCTACTTCTATTGATGGGGAAAACCCACTGTTGAACCTAACACGAAGTGAATCGTCAGCAGTACGATAGTTCAGTTTTGTTCCGGTTGCAGGAAGCGTGAAATTGAGAGGTATGCTACCTGTAATAATGTCTTGAATTTTATTCTGCCACATCACTTCAGCTCCCTTAACGCGCTCATTATCTTTATTTAGTAACTCCCTTCTGGTAACTATTCTCTTTTGTTCAGATTGAATTAATTCATTATCTGAAATATTGTTGTCATATCCAATCTGCAAATTCCGATTAAGTGAGTGTTTCAACTCTTGCCCAGACAGGACAATAGCTCCTGCAGCACCGGTCGTGCTTGAGCGTAAAGCAGTAGTTACATTTGAGTTGACGGAGAGCGATACCCCACCGGATAGACCAGCACTACCAATAAATGAAACCCCTACATTACCTCCAAAATTAAATCCCAAACTAAGTCCATGTACTCTACACAAGGCCTTCATCGCAGCTTCATGATCTAGTGATCTGGTAACAATACTTGCATTACCAGCTGCATCAGGGAACAGGTCAGAAGATTTAATAACGCCGGTATTTGTCAGCGCGTTCAGCAAAAATTCATTCATAAACCAGTAAAATGGAGGGATATTTAGTGTTTGATAGCCTGGTAGAGGGGGTAAATCAGTATCGGGAAATCCAAAGTTCTCAAAAGGTTTCCACAAACCTATATTATTGGAATTTTTAAAAAGAATTCGTTGTGCTGTTACAAAGCCCATGAGACCCCAGGGGCTTGAACTCTTTAAATTAAGACCTTGATGAACTATTTCTTCGAGTTGATTTTTTAAACTTTCTATATTATAGAAATCTGGATCTAGTAAAGAGCTGATTTGTTCGGTTCTTGTCCTTATTTCACTTCCTGAATAACTTTCGAATTCAAAACTTTGAATTGGCAATCCTTTAGAATTTAAAATTCGATGACCATCCATCGGAGACTTTTTATTCAAAGGCCAACGAACATCCTTACCACTTTCAATGTTTCGCCATGATGTATTATCGTTATCTGTTTCTCTTGTTTCAAAATTGGCCTTTGAAAAATCATCACTTACAAACTTCTTGATATCATAGTCTCTTATATTTTGAGCACCCTCCTTAAAGTTCTCTACCATTTCAAACTCTACTGCTCTCCGACGAACATTTGAGTGTATTCTCGCTCCACCGGTATGTAATAAATCAAGCAAACTCATTGCAGAATAAAGAACACTTTTAGTTTGCCCTGCAACTAAACGATCAATGCTGAAGTTGAAACCTTCAGTTCCTAATTTCGAAAAATCATCAGCCAGGTCTGCACCAATAAGCCGATAGTGCATTGCCTTTACTTGTTGTGTTTTAGCGGGTCTTGGCTGCACAGAAACATGTGCGGATCGCACCATTTGTAGTGAGTGAATGGCAATTTGACCGGGTGCAGATCCCAGGTTAGTTAACTCAAGAGCAAAGTATTTGGCAGAAGAAATTCTTTTAAATGGAATACCCTTAAGTAGCAGCGAAAAAAGTATATCTAAAAAATCATCAATTACTGTATCAACCAATACTCTTGCATATTTTCCTTTTAAATCTACTGCGGCAGGCGATAAACCATCGAGGGGATCTATTTCATAAATTTTAATTCCAATCTTTTCACAAAAATTGATTTCAGCTGGCAACTTTAGCACCTTAGCCAAAGCATCTTCGATCAAATTTCTCTCTTCCTCTTCTAACACACCTGGTATTGCTCCTATACCTTCTTGATTAGCCAAGGCCTCTGCAAGTCCTTCAGTAATATGATCGCTTGGTAATAATACAAAAAATGCTTTTAGTCCTGCCACGCAACGTTCATATTCCTCTCCTTGCTGTAAATAAAGAGTGACTGATCCTCCGGGTTGTAATAAATCTGAAACAAAGCATTCAGTCAGTGATGATATGCTTGAAGGATAGAAATTTCTACGTTGCCCTAAAGCACTATGGGCTGTAAATAGAATATAACCCGGCCCTTGATTTTGTCCTACATCTCCTACATCTTGATTCATATCATTTTGATGGTCAATTTCAGAGAAGATAAATTCGTATTCAGGAAATGCACGTCTTAATATATCATCTGTTACACCATCGTCTTTTAAGGGTCGAGGATTCGATTTTACTCCAATTAATCCTGAAGCAAGTCTTGCATCTTTTTTTGTGGATTCTTTATATTCAAAAAAATATAAATATGGAATTGTAAAGCCTTTAAATCCTTGTATAATCAAGGGATTATGGTCGTCAATTGCAGGAAATGGATTATCAAGATCAATAAATTTTGAAATAAATGGTAGATCTGTTATAGTAAGTAAAAACATATTTGTTTTAACCGGGTCAATGCATAAATAATTTAATCCGCTGTGTGAAATAATTTCCTGACGGGTGTAAGCAATTTCGGAATCAATAAACTGACTGCGCTGAAATCCTTTAAGCTCCTGTAATGAATTTAGTTTAAGTGAGGGTAAGGGTGTCAATCCAATTTCTCTGGGCAACCCAAAGTTGCCAATAGTCATACCTTCCGGAGTTTTTTCGATTCTGCTGGAAATATATGGGTATCCACTAAAGCAAATTCCTCCCACTAAGATTTCTTCACTTAATAATATTAAGAATGTATAAGTTTTGTCTCGGCCCGAATAGAGATGATTGATATCTTCTGCGGGGGTGCTAACTTCTTGAGTATTTAAAAGAAGTTGAATTCGGTTTTCTGTCTCGTATCCAAAAATAGAGCTAACAGGATCACTCTCCGGAAATGGATTGTCCGGTGTGTTGTTAAAAATGGTAAGGAAACTTGAAGTCGGAGGATATATTGGCAATAGATTACTGTTACTTATCGGCATACTATTCATGCCGCCCAATGGTCGATATATTATACCACTTTCTTGTATGTCAGGTAAGAACTTTGAATAAATATCAAATTGTACA
>MWVX01000815.1_pt1 | contig 10232 bp, 16 predicted proteins | sample 1047311 | NCBI WGS metagenome assembly MWVX01 (sample SAMN06349984, study PRJNA376086) | soil metagenome | isolation source: MtG-4 sample Antarctic (ecotone) soil | place: Antarctica | collected 2015-01-13
ATAAAATTAGTTCTGAAAAATCCTGAAGTAATTTTAATAAAACAAATCAAAGAAGAAATAGGCAAGCTAGGCAGTATTCACCGCACAAAAATTGCCACCTCTACTGCTTAATTTGGCGAAGGTATTGTCATAACGATTGCAGTATTTAATTCCTGTTCGGCTAAAGAGTTCGCGCCCTGACCAAAATACGCAATACCGAGAAGCATATGCGCTTCGGCATTTTTCGGGTCAGTTTGAACTTCTTGTTTCAGAAGGATTATTGCTTGGTCAAACATTCCCGCATCGAGGAACTCTTTTGACTTTGTAACTTCTTTTGAATCAGAGCAAGCTAAAATGAACAGTGCCGCCAAGAAAATAATCGAAAGTTTAACGCTGTAATTTTGAAGCATCAATTTCTCCTCTATTCTGAATTATGGATTCGCTCGTTTTCAAAAGGAGCGGTCTAACGCTTGAGATGACGTGGGCGGAAACCGCCACCGCGCAAGTTTAGGGTAAAAGGACAACGTAATAACAAAGTCGCTGTTTCCGCCTCACGTCCATTGAATTGTTATACCTTCGGTTGCGGATACTGCTCAACGTAATTTACAAGTTTTTCTTTGTATGGTTTCCAATACGGTTCGTAATCTATGTCAACTCGCGTTAGTTCATCCTTTTGCCAAGATAGAATCTTTTTCAACTGATTTTCAAGAGCTTCAGCTAAATTCATAGAATCAACTTTATATTCGGGAGTCTCTTCGGTTCGTAAGAATCTTGCGAACTTTTCAAAGTCGTCAATCCACCAATGAGCGTAAATCTTTAACGAATCTTCGGACTCCTTGAAAACGTCAATCGAGCCTGCACCGCCTTGAGGATGTCTAAAATTAAATTTCCAACAAGGTGCTTCGTGATAATAGCGTTCAAGCATCAAATTGTGATTTGATCCAAAGTCATTTAGGACGTTTGCAATCTGAGTGAAAAAAGCCTCAACATCGGGCGGCACTCTTTCTTGAAACTCAGGATTTCCGTTCGGCATCGTTCACAAACAAGAAAAGGTATAACGGTTGAGATGACGCGGCGGCGCGAACGCAAACAACTATGAGTGAAACGAAAAACTTGAAAGGCGATGTTTCGCCGCTCGCGTCCATTGATTTGCTAGACGCGCCGACCGCGACACGCTACGAAATTTCTTCCATTTCAGATTTTGTCCAAGTTCCCCAAGCACGTCTGGAGCGATGCCTGAAAGAATTTGATATTTTTCTTCGGACACATCTTTTTGTGAAGTCGCTTTCGGAAGATTTGGAATTGCCGCCGATGAAGTTTCCGATATTTGTTTGGATTGACGACGATAAATTGGAAGTTAATATTCATTTCAAAAGATAGCGTCTAACGACCGAATTGACGTGGGGCGAAACCGAATTCACGCAACTCCGAGTTAAAAGGACAACGTGATAAGAAGGTCGCTGTTTCGCCCTCACGTCCAATGACTTGTTCGGCACGGCGTAATTTACAAGACATCTGCTTTACAAAGGTTTCTGTGGCTTTTCGTCGTCTCCGTCGCCGACACAATCTCCAAATACTTTGGCTTCCCAAACAGGAATTGCCTTTGGGTTCAGCCAAACTTTGCTTCCGTCCAAACTCATTCTTACTTCGCGTCCTAGCTGGAAATCGCCTTCAATTTTTTCCTCACGGAATAAAAACTGCACTGACCAAAAAGATTGTCCGTCAAGTTCCTTGATGAGCGCAATCACGGCTCTTGACTCAATAGAGTTCAAACGTGCGCCTAAAATGTTTTCAAGGTCGGAAGCCTTTTCGCCTTCTTCCAAATACAAATTTGCATTCCTGTTCACAGGCATTTCCGTATATCCGTTTGCGGCGGCGAATCTTTCGGCAATCTCGACGGCTTGTTTTTGATTTAGAGTTGTTTTGTTTTGAGCGAGAACCGTAAAACTGCCTGCCTCAAACAAAAAGGTAAGCGTAAGTGCGAGAATGGCGATAAACGAAAATTGCTTAAATAATTTACTCATACATTTCAAAGGGAAAGTGCCGAACGATTGAGTTGACGTGGGCGGAAACGGCAACCACACAACTCTAGGGTAAAAAGACAACTTGATAACAAAGTCGCTGTTTCCGCCTCACGTCCAATGATTTGTTGGGCATTGCGTTGCCAGCACGCGACTTTGCGGAGAAAATAATGCTTATAATTTTAACACACGACGACATTACGGACGATTTTCGTTCAATAGGCGCAACTTCAATCGAAGCGCGTCATTTCTTCCCGCATCGCCAAAGGACAATTACGGATGCGGTGGTGGTTTTATTCAAAGACACGGACGGAAAACTTTTGTGCCTCAAGAACCGCTACGGCGCAAAAGAAACCGAAGTCAGCGAATTGCTTGCAACTTACGGCACAACTGACAAACAACTTGCGCTTGTGACAAGCTAGGCAATCGGCAACGGCACAAATCCTTTTGCGAAAGGTTCAAGTTCACGCGAAAGCGCGCTTGCTTCTTCGTGGGAATTTGCCAAGCCAACTAAAATGTAATCGTTGGGGCGGTCTTCGCGCATCGCTTCGACGTTGTTCCCCAAGGAAATGTCGAGCCGGTCAATGTGAAAACGCTTTTGACTGTTGCTCCATTCGACAGTCCAGAAATTAACGAGATTTAGCATAAATTTAAGTCCGTTTCGATTTCACGAGAAGATGCCCAACGATTGAATTGACGTGGGGCGAAACCGAATACACACAAGCTAAAAGAAACCACGCAACGTGATAACAAAGTCGCTGTTTCGCCCTCACGTCCATTGAATTGTTGGGTGCGGCGTTAATTAAAACAAGTTTGTCAAAATTTAATGCCATTTCAATTTTCGGAGTGCAACTGCCTGCTTGCCGTCTTCCAAGAATTCAAACTTTCCACTAATCATTTTTCTGCCATTTATTGAGCAGTAATAATCATAAACACCTTTCAACTCATCTGTAAAATTAAAGTCTTTTGTGAAATATAAGAAATTCCAGCTATCAACTCCATACTGTGTAGCCTCATACTTTTCCCCGTCAGGCGCGACTACTACGAATAAAACATTTTGCGTATCTTCAAACGATTCGTATTTATCCCAAACAGCGAGTTGGATTTCAGGCTTAACAAACGCTTGCCATTTTGGGTCTGAAACAAATTTCAATATTCTTCCTTTGGCGGTTGACGAACTGCTCATATATTGAAATGTTCCTTCGACAACTTTAACGCCGTTAATTATGCAATGCCAGCTATGGTTTCCGGCTGATAAATAAGCTCCTGATTCTTCAAAATCTTCTGGGTAACTAACTGTTCCATAATCAGAAGAAACATTAACTTTGGCTTCGTAAGTATTTCCAGTCGGACTTTCAACGACAAACTTTGCAAGATAAAAGTTGTTTTGCTCATCTCGGCTTTTCACACCAAAACGGAAACTCACTCCTTCGGATGATAAAAGGCTAGAGGATTTTGAAACTTGCTTAGAAGGAACTGTGCGTTTTTTCGTTTGATTGGAAACACGACGTTTCTTTTGACTCTGTGCAAATGTCAATTCAGGCAGAATCAAAGATAAACCGCAGATTAGAATTAAGATTAAAATTTTATCAAGCATTAAGTTTCAAACACTGCAATTAAAAGAAAGCACCCAACGATTGAGTTGACGTGGGGCGAAACCGCCAACACACAACTCCGAGTTAAAAAGACAACGCGATAACAAAGTCGCTGTTTCGCCCTCACGTCCAATGATTTGTTAGACGCGCCGCAATTATTAGTCTGCCGCTTATTTGATAGGAGAAACAACCGGCTTAATCTTTGCTTTTGTAATCCAAGACTGTTTTCTTTTAAGCGTTACTGTTTGCGGGTCTAGCATTCCTTCTGTATCTTCGACGGTTATAAAGAATCTGCGAGAATCAATGGTCGAAATTTTCTCACGAAACTCTTTTTTCTTGCCTTCTGAAGGCGCAAATACCGAATATTCACGATATACCTTGACCTGTTTGCCCTCTACGGATTTCTCAGTAACGCTGTATTCGATACTTTCAACATTTCTTCGACCGTAGAACATTGCCGGACTTGAACACTCATATTTCGTGGAAGTCCAAGACACGCCATCATCGCTGCAAAAAACATTGCCAAATCCAACTTTTACCTGATACTTATTCGTTTCGCGCCCATCGGTAAATTCCGTCCTCTTGATTCGCTCGTGTCCCGGAGACTCACGCTCATTTACTTCCGTAACTGTGCGAACTGTCTTACCATTTTCGATAAAGATGGTAGTTACCTCAAAAATAAAGGGAAAGTCAGCGTTAGTTTCCGAAACTGCAAACTGAAATGCTTCCTTATATTCATCTTTAGAAAGCGATTGCGATTGTGCGCTCAAACTGATGAAGAAGGAAAAAATGGTGATAATAGAAAACAAGATTTTCATAATTTTAGAGATTCGATACTGTCAGATTTTACCACAAAGCGTCTAACGATTGAATTGACGTGGGGCGAAACCGCCACCACGCAAGTTAAGGGAAACAAGACAACGCGATAAGAAAGTCGCTGTTTCGCCCTCACGTCCAATGATTTGTTCGGCTCGTCTTTATTTTCCACGCGCCGCTTCTGCCACAACTACGGGCAAGTTTGTTTCAATCATTACGCGCTTGTCAAGCCCGCGTAAATACACGCCTTCGCCTTTCAACGTAACTCCCCAATCCGCTAAAGCCGCTTGCGCTTCAACCGGAAACCGCTCGATTGCCCTTTTAATTTCGCTGACGATTGCTTCAACTTCTTTTGAAATTGCGCGGCTGATTTCGGCTTCCGTGACAGTCACGGTTCGCGGAACCTTCGCTTCCGTGTCGCGTCCACGCACCTCCATTGAAAGCTCGTCTTCAGGAAACGCGCTGCCAACCGCGATTGTAATAGCTTCGGCGGTTCGCTCACCAATCAGCAAGCCAAGATTCTGCCGGAAATGTTCAATCACAGCCTCGCCAAAGGTTTGCGTTCCGACGGAAAAACGGTGCGAATAAACGGCGCGTCCGTCAACTTCGGCGACAACTTGCGAATCTGTCGTGCCGATGCTGGCGATTACAATCGTAGGTTTAGGAATTTCAAGTTTCATAAAATCAAGCCGTCGCATTTCACCCGAAAGAGCCGAACGATTGAGATGACGTGGGGCGAAACCGCCACCAAGCCCGTTTGAGTTTAACGGACAAGTTCGATAACAAAGTAGCTGTTTCGCCCTCACGTCCATTGAATTGTTATGCCGCCCGTAACTTGAAAGAACCTTTAGCCCTTTAGTTCTGACAGATGACATTGGCGTGTCGCGCAACCTCCTGCCATTTGCCTTTTCTCTTCATCCAAATATTCGTAAAGCGGCGGCGCACGGTTTGTCCCGATAGCGGAATATTGCCGGTTCGTGTAATTGTTTCCTGCCCCATCACGATGACAGTCTTCCCTTGAACCATTACATACTCAATCTCTCGCACGAATGAGGAGTATTTAACATTTTCGGCTCGCCACATCTCAAGGAGTTCTTTTCTCCCTTTAATTATCTGATTGCGTGGAGAATTAGTGGTGAAATCTTCGGCATAAAGTTTTTCCAATGCAGGTGTGTCCATACGAAGCACCGCATCGGCTTGTGCCGCGTCGAGTTTTCTGATTTCTTGTTCAATCGCATCCTTCTCTTTCGCACTTTGCCCGAATGCCAAGCCAGTAGCGACAAAGACAATGACTGTCACGAGTAAAATAAATCTCATAGTTTTTCTCCTCTCGAATTATTCACGATTCTACACCATACTGAGAAGCGGCATAACGGTTGAGATGACGTGGGGCGAAACCGCCACCACGCAACTCTGAGTTTAACGGACAAGCCAACAAACAAAGTAGCTGTTTCGCCCTCACGTCCATTGAATTGTTGGCTGTCGCCGTCATCTTTAGGGCGTTTTTCCGTCGCCGCACACAACGTGATAGAATAACGACTTTAACAAATATGTCCGCAACCAAACAAGCCAAAGTCAAAGCAAACAAACTGCCCGAAAAAGGTTCAACGCCCGTCGAACGCGGAATCTACCGCGTCAACTATCCGTCGCACAAAGGTATCAGAGCCTACCTGAAATTCAAAGACACCGAATATCAAAAAGTCTTTGGTTTGAGCAGCGGCGAACAAAAAGCACTTGCCAAAGCCCGACGCTGGCGCAAGGAAAAACTGCGCGAAGTTCAAAACTCGCCCGAAGCCCAAAACCCGCTCAAAAGAATGCAATCGAACAACACGAGCGGCATCGTTGGAGTTCGGCGCGGGCGCACGGCTTGGAGCGATGTGTGGAGCGCGACGTGGACTGAAAACGGGACACAGTTTCATCGTTCGTTTTCGATTGCCAAGTATGGCGAAGACGAAGCCTTTCGCCTTGCCTGTCAAGCACGAGCCGAAGCCGAAAAGCGAATCTACGGACAAGTTTTTCAAGACGCGCTTAAAAGCAACGAGCCTTAATTTTCAAGACAGACAGCCAACGGCTGAGATGACGTGGGGCGAAACCGCCGCCACACAAGTTAAGGGAAACGGACAACGCCCAAACAAAGTCGCTGTTTCGCCCTCACGTCCATTGAATTGTTAGGCGCGGTTTTCCATTTTAATCACTTCTTTTTAGATTTGCCCGTAAAAATAATTTCATTTGCAGAAGCATTATCGCCATCACCGGAATAGTAAATAATATACTCTGCTCCAATAGAATTAGCATTCTTATTTTTGAAGCCTGTATATTTTGTTACTCCACCGCACCAATCTTTGTTGAAGCAAGTAGTAAAACATCTTTTCCCTTGCTTCGTATCTATGCAAGTTGTCCCCATTTTGTTGCCGTCAGAGATTTCTACTACAAAACCTCTTGCCATTTTGAGTTTAGGCTTTCTGTTTTGAGCGTTGGCATTTGCAGTAAACGAAAGTCCTATAAGCAATAAGATAAAACTAATTACAAAAGTTTTCATTTTTCCTCCTGAATTTTAGGGCTGTCGGTTTTCACCACAAAGCGCCTAACGATTGAGATGACGTGGGCGGAAACCGCCACAAGTCAAGTTTAGGGTAAAGAATGAACGTAAATAAGAAAGTAGCTGTTTCCGCCTCACGTCCATTGAATTGTTAGACCTCAGCTACTAGGCACGGTCAGTAGTTACTTTGGTCGGGGCAAATGAATCAAGTGCCTTCGGAAGTTCAGAACCGTTCCAATCATGGCATCTGTTAAAACGAAAGCGATAGGGAGTTCAGGCTCAGCATCGAGAACCACCTCTGCTTTGAAGCCTTTTGAGCGCAGGAAATTTGCTGCTTCATTAGCACTTGCAATTGGGTCATCTGCGACCAAACCAATACTAGCTGCTGGAGAGTTAAGTTTTTGTGCAACTTCAGGAGAAGGCAGATTGATAATGGTACCATCCCACATTATTGAGCGACGCACTCCTCCCGTATCTGCTTGAAAACGCTCCTTAATGCCGTGAATAGCCAATAGTTCCACAATGGCATCTTTTCCTTCAGCAGAGGCGGCGGAAAAGATACGAGACCCATTATCTGGAAATGGAAGCGGATTACGTCCTAAGACTATCAATACTAACCAGACAATTAAACTTGCCATCAAAAAACTGATTAAAAGAAGTATCCATTTAGGTATAAACATATCTTACTCCTGTAGATGTCAGCGAACTCCAATCCTAAGGTCTAACGGCTGAGATGACGTGGGCAAAAACCGGCTACGCGCAAGCTGCGGGTTCAGAAGAACCGTTTTAAAAAGTCGCTGTTTTTGCCTCACGTCCATTGAATTGTTGGGCGGCACGTTGAATAGAAGCCGCTTATGCTGACATCAAATTCAAGCCTCTGTAATTAACAAAGAAACACATTTTGCCTGTCGTTTCATCAGGCTCAACTTCCATTAAACCAACTTCCGCTTCGTATAAATTTTTGCCATACTGCGCCAAAAGATTTTCTTTAGCTCTTTCCGAATAAAATTCCGGTTCTGATGGAAAACGCGAAACCAAAACGAAGACGTTGATAGTTTGCCCATTTTTCGTAGCTCGCAACATTGGATTCTCTAGCTTTCCGGTTGGAAAAGTTTCGACATCAAAACCGTCGTTGAGCAAATCCTCATTAACTATCGCTACTGCCAAGATGAAATCTTTGTCCCGCTCGCTTTCAAATTTATCGGCAAAGTCAGGATAAATTTTTAGCTGTGGCTCGCCGTTCTCGTCAACAACTCTCGAAACTGAAGAAAGCGGGTTGACTAAAGATTTCGGTTCGTTAGGACTACCAAACAAGTTTAGAAAATTTTTCATAAAAATCGAAACGTGAATTTAACAGGAAGCCGCCCAACGGCTGAGATGACGTGGGGCGAAACCGCCTTCACACAAGTTTAGGGTAAAAAGACCAGCTTGATAACAAAGTCGCTGTTTCACCCTCACGTCCATTGAATTGTTGGACGGCGCGGTTAGGGAAAACCACGCTCGATAAATCCACGCATTTGCACTAACGATGTTGCCGTCCGTATAGCAAAAGGAACTATTCTTTCAGGATGTCCTTTTTCTGATTTTTAAAAATCTTAATTTTCCATTGCTAAAACTTCGGAAACCGTCTTAAACTCAAAACCTTTTTCACGCAAACCTCTGATAATCGGGCGCACGGATTTCATTGACTCAGCGCGGCTATTATACATTATATGAAGCAAAATAATTGAACCGTTTTTCGTCTTGTCGAGCGTGTGGTTGATTAAGTCTTCGGATTTTTCAACGTAAGTTTCCGGCTCGACATCCCAAGTTATTGTTTTGCGATTATTTTTTGACAAGTAAAAGGGGAGCGTAAACAATTTTGTTGAATACGGCGGGCGAAATGTGATTTCATTCGTCCAACCCGCTTTTTTTATCAGTTCGTCCGTCCTTTCAATTTCGCTTTTTACATAAGAAGGCGAAACAAGAAGCATTTTTTTATGATTGAAAGTGTGATTGCCGATTTCGTGACCTTCAGCGATAATTTTTTCGAGTTCGCCCGGATTTTTTTCGATTTCCGCGCCAGTTACGTAAAATGTTACCTTCACATTTTCTTCGCGCAAAATCTGCAAAATCTCATCAGTTTTCTGGCGGCTTGGACCGTCATCGAAAGTTAATGCGATGATTTTTTGCGAAGTTTCGACACGCGGCACAATTTCGCCGAAAAATTGAAACGTGCGCGATTTACTCACCTGAAAGAGTAAGAAAGAAACGGTTATGAAAACGACCAGAAAAATTAAAAATCCGACGAGAAGTTTTTTCATTTTCTCATTAAATGTAGATTTTAACCAAATATGAACGGGACACTTGGTTTCAGCGAAGCCGTCCAACGGCGGAGATAACGTGGGGCGAAACCGCCACCAAGCCCGCCGAAAGAAACCACGCAACTCGATAACAAGGTCGCTGTTTCGCCCTCACGTTCATTGACTTGTTAGACGCGGCGTGGCGGGAAACCACGCATCGCCAACAATCGAATTATCTTTGCGCCTCGCGCAAAGCCATTCGTTGTTTTTTGCATTAGCTCTATCTTTTTTCAAAGAAGCGTCTAACGGCTGAGATGACGTGGGGCGAAACCGAATACGCGCAACGTGAGGAAAACAAGACAAGCTAAATAAGAAAGTCGCTGTTTCGCCCTCACGTCCATTGAATTGTTCGACAGCGCGTTGATTAAAACGAGCTACTTTATTTTTTGTCATTTGAACTTACCCAAATTTCAAGAACTTCTTCGTGCGGATACTTGCCTCCAAACGCTCTCTTTGGCTTTTGAAACACATACATAAGTTTAATTCGTCTTCCAACAACATAGGCTTCATCTTTTCCTTCGCGCGTCCATTGAGTCTTTTTTTGCCCGTCGTCAATTTCAAATTCAGGGTAATCATTATGTCCGCTCATATAAACGCGAGAAATAATGCCTTCAATCGTATGGATAGGAATTACGTTATTTTCAATAGCACGCCACCAATCAGCAGAACCGAACAAAGCAGGTTTGGGAACAAGACCGTAATCTTTGGTTTCGAGCGTAGCTTTCTGAATTAAGCCAATCTTTCGATTATCTTGTTTCAGGTCATAGATTTTCACAAACTCATCAGGCATACGCTTAAACAAAAGGAAGCTGTCGAACGGCTGAGATGACGTGGGGCGAAACCGCCGCCACGCAACGTGAGGGAAAAAAGACAACGTTTTTAACAAGGTCGCTGTTTCGCCCTCACGTCCATTGAATTGTTGGGCGCACTGCACATCAAC
>MWVX01000816.1_pt1 | contig 10229 bp, 5 predicted proteins | sample 1047311 | NCBI WGS metagenome assembly MWVX01 (sample SAMN06349984, study PRJNA376086) | soil metagenome | isolation source: MtG-4 sample Antarctic (ecotone) soil | place: Antarctica | collected 2015-01-13
CTCTCGGTCTTTCGATCGATGACGCAAATCCGCCCGCATCGGTTTTTCAAAATGCCGCAGGCACGATTGGTTATAAAATTTTCGGTGTCGTGATGTGGTGCGCGGCGATAACTTCAGTTATCGGCGCGGCTTACACTTCCGTTTCGTTTATTAAAACCTTTCACTCAAAAATTGAGAAAAATACGAAAACTATCATCATTGCATTTATCGCCTTTTCAACCTTGATTTTTATTCTCATCGGCAAACCAATTAAAGTTCTGATTTTTGCCGGAACAATCAATGGTTTTATTCTGCCCGTTGGGTTGGCGTTAGTTTTACTTGCATCAAGAAGAAAAAAAATCGTCGGCGATTATAAACATCTCTTGTGGATGCAGTTGGCTGGCTGGCTGGTCGTAGTGTTGATGACAAGTTTTATTATTCTGACAATTTTGGGTGAATTGGCGAAATAAATTGAATTTAGTTGTAAAAGTTTGCTGTGGTCGCATAATTTATTGAATTTTGTGGATAAATCTAGTAAATAAAAATAAAAAAAAGAATTCGCCGACCCGATTTTTTCAAATATTTTTCGATAATATCAAATAAAAATTATAAACGCCTAAATTTACTGTTGACGAGTTAAAGTAATTTCTGATAATATCCTTTCAGTTATTGCCTAAGTTTGTAGATTTCCATAGATCCCGCAGAAAACTTTTCTGAATTTAGATTCTTTCAAAGCTATGAATTGTCCTGTTTGTAATCGAAACAACTCCGTTGCTTTATCAATTTGCCCGAGTTGCGGAGCAATGATAAACGATTCTGTTCGTGAAGAACTTAAACCCAAAATTTCGCCGGCTGCCAAGAAAGCGAATTTTGAAATAGAAGAAAATTCGCCCGTGCCTGAGAAATCAAACCAGCCGGTTAACGCTACTCTGTCAAGCCCTAAAATCATGCTGAAAACAACCACGATGGAACTTGCCGTAAAAGCGACAAGCCCGACTCTGGTAGAATTTCACAACAAAAACGCGGCTTTACCCGAATGGCGTTTGCAGCTGCAAAACGTTGTGCGGAAACGTCATCAACAGACGGAACCGGAATCAAATACGGACAATTCCGACTCACCTTCCGTGCGGCAAACAAAGTTGGTAACAAGCGGTGCCAACGCGCTGAAAGCCGAAGTTGTCGAAGAAACCGCGCCGCCGGTTGACCACAAAAATCCAACCTTAAACAGCGCATTGCGACGCATTGAAAAATCGCGCCGACAATTTTTTGAGGATGAAAAGCCGTCGACCGCACCGGTTACTCCGGTACAAACGGCAAACAAAAATTATCCTTTTTACATTGCGTCTAAACAAACGGAAGTTGCGCCGAAACCCGCCAATATCAACCCGCCCGTAACCGTCCCCACCAAACTAAAAATGGCGACATCGCTAAAAACTCCAAGCAAACCGCTCAATACGAATAAATTGCCGCCGCTGCCGAAACCGGCAAAAATTTCAACTAGTTTTACTAAACCGCCCGCAGCCGCACCTAAAATTGAGCCAAAAAATGAGAGGAAGATTGAAGCTAAAAAACTTATCGAAATAGAGGACGCGATTAAGGAAGAAATTATAGAAGACGCAATTGTGGAGGAAATTGACGACTGTGCGCCGTTAGCAATGCGTTTTAATGCCGGACTTTTCGATTTAATTATCGGTTTTTTTGCTAGTCTGCTTTTGCTTACGCCGTTTTTGCTGGCAGGTGAAAGTTGGTTCACCTTCTCCGGATTTTTTACTCTTCTGGCGACTTGTGCGGCTGTGATGTTTGTTTATATGACAACGGCAATCGGTATTTACGGCAGAACCATCGGAATGCTGATTTTCTCCTTAGAAGTGATTGATATTGAAGGCGAAGAATATCCGACGATAATCCAAGCGGCAGTCAGCTCTGCCGTCTACCTTTTATCGCTGGCACTGGGCGGCATCGGATTTTTAACCCTGCTGTCAAATGAAGACAAACGCGCCCTTCACGATTTGGTTTCCCGAACAATTGTCGTCAAGGAATTTTAAAAACAGTCCAAAGTCTAAAGCCAAAGTTCAATGTTATAATATAAATGACATTGAACTTTGGCTTTAGACTTTGGACTGATAGAAAAGTGAACGAAAAAACTCTCGAAAAAATCTGCGCCGAACTTGCGTCTATATTAATCGGACAAAAGTTCGGCAAAATTTTTGCGCTCTCACGTTTTCGGCTGGCGATTGACTTTCGCTTGCGCGATTCTGCCTATCTTTTATTGAGCGTTGAGCCTTCCGCGCCGCGAATTTATATTATCACACGGCGTTTGCGCGAGCTTGAAAAACAATCGAAAAATCCAACGCCTTTCATTCTTCTTTTGAGAAGCAAATTGGCAAATTCTGTTCTGCGAACAATTGAAAAGTTAAAGGATGAGCGCGTCGTGCGCTTTGCTTTTGCTGTGCGAAACGAACTTGGGCAAACGGAAAATTACACGCTTGTTGCTCAACTGACGGGTCGCTCGGCAAATCTTTTTCTGCTTGATAAAAACGATTTTATTCTCGACGCTCTGCGCGAAAATTCCGGCACAGGTCAGGAAATTGCAAATAAATACGCGCCTCCGGCAAAATTTAATACAAAGTCGCGAACGGGCGAAGAAGCAGAAAGTTTTCCGCAAGCTGAATTTAAAACTTTATCGGAAGCATTAGACACTCATTTTCAATCAATTGAAGCCCAACGTGTATTTCAATCAAAAACCGAATCAGCTAGAAATAAAGTAAATCAAGAAATCAAAAAGCGTGAAAAATTAGTTAAAAATCTTAAAAATGATTTGAAACAACACGGCGATGCAGACAGTTGGAAACGCTTGGGCGGTTTGCTGCTGGCAAATCTGGCGATGGCGAAACGCCAAGGCGATAAAGTTTTCGTAACGGATTTTTATGATGAAAATGCGCCGACGGTTGAAGTCGAAGTTGAAGAAAATCTTTCTCTGACTGAAGCCGCCGAAAAGTTTTTCAAACGCTACACAAAAGCGCGAAACGCAAAGGAAGAAATTTCAAAACGATTGAAAGAAGTCGAATCTCAGATTTTAGAATTTAATTTTCAAAAAGAACGATTAGAGGAAGCGATTGCCGAACAAGACGAGAGCATTTTAGCCGAATTTTTAGAAGATAAGGCGGAAAAACCGCGCACCAAAATAAAAGGAAAGCCGACGGACAAATTTACCGGCGCAAGAGAATTCGTTTCATCGGACGGTTTTGAGATTCTGGTCGGGAAACGGGCAAAGGATAATGATTATTTAACTTTTCGAATAGCAAAATCTTTGGATTTATGGCTTCACGCGGCAGATTACCCGGGTTCGCACGTCATTGTCAAAAATCCTAATCGTCAGGAAATTCCGCCAAAAACCTTAATCGAAGCCGCCCAAATCGCCGCATTTTACAGCCAAGCCCGAACGCAGACAAAAGTCGCCGTGCATTATACGCAGAAAAAGTTTGTCAACAAACCGAAAGGAGCGGGCGCGGGGCTTGTCAGTCTGGCAAGTTTTAAGACGATTTTGGTTCAGCCGAAGATATTTGAGCAATAAAAAAATGTCAGCGCGAGCATTCTGCACGCGCCAATGATTTATTCATTCATCACCTTTTCCACCGCTTCTTTCATCTGGTTGACAACTCTTGAGCCGCCGCCTTGAAAAACATTGATTAATTTGCCTTCGCGGTTAATCAGAAAACTTTGCGGAATGCCTCCCATCCGCGTTATTTTGTTAAATTCGCCGGTCAATTTATCATCTGCATAACCGAGTTGATAATTCAATTTCATCTTTTCAGCAAAGGCTTTAACGTTTTCTTCCGGTTCGTGCTGCCCTTCTTTATCACCAATGTTTAACCCGACAATCTCAAAACCTTGATCTTTATATTTTTCCTGCATCTCAACCAAATGCGGCATTTCGGCAATGCACGGTCCGCACCAGATTGCCCACAAATTGACCAATACAACTTTGCCTTTTTTGTCTTCTAGTTTGAAAGCATTTCCGTCAACATCCTTGATTTCCGGCTGCATAATTCCGGCGGGCGCATTAGGATAACTGCTGCTTTTCGTTTCGGCAGAATTATTATTAGAAGCAGGTGGCGCGGTTTCGTCAACCGGACCTTTCTGAGTACTTGCCGGATTTGTGCAAGCAGTAAAATTTGAAAACGCGATACTCAGCGCGATAAATAAAATTGCATTTTTTAATATAATTTTCATTGAAACCTCTTAACCAATATCCTGCATTCGCAGCCCAATCAGCGTTGCGATGACTAATAAGCAAAACATTATCATTAAAACTATTTGATTTAAAACCTCATCCATCCACGGATGCAAAAAGGTAATATATTCGCTCAAATTTTCCGGCAGCTTTTTTGCATCGACAATTGTCGGTGGTTCATCCAGCTGCGGTGCGGCGGGATTTTTGCCGCTATTTAGTTTGGCTTTGAAATCGTCCAATTTCTTTTCCGAATCATATTTATATTCGTCCATTTTCCTTTTAGCATCGGCGATAATTTTATCATTTTCAGTTTCGATATACCGATAAAGACCTTGACCCTTGGTTTTTCCGTTAAATTCCGCGCCTTCATTCTCCAGAGTGTCGAGCGTCGAAAAGCGTTTCATCGTGTCAAATGACCAGGTTGTCGGCATTATCAAACCTGCTGCTTTATTTATACCGGAAGGCAAGCCGATTAATCCCGAAAATAAAATTTGCGGAATTAAAATCAGCGGAACAAGACTTGTCGCAAGTTCGGAAGTTCTGACGAGCGCGGAAATCAAAAGTCCGAGCGCAACACCGACGGCGGCGGTTAAAAGCATCGCCCAAAACTGCGGAATTCCAAACATTTCGCCCGGCATCGGCATTAAACCCGAAATATCTAGTAATTTGAGCGGAAGAAAAAGCAGCAAGCATTGCACGCTGACAATAAAACCAAGCACGAAAAGTTTAGAAAACAGATACGGGACAAGACCGAGATTGACCATTCGCTCGCGTTTATATACGGGGCGTTCCCGAATTATTTCCCGCACCGCAACGCTCGTTCCGAACCAAACCGCAACCAGCGATAAGATAAAATAAATAAAATCCCGCGGCTGATTTTTGCCCATCACAAAATATGTTAAGAATGCAATAATCGGAGCTTGAACAAACAAAATAAAGAGATTAAGTTTATCGCGCAAAAGAACTTCCGCGTAACGCCGCGAAAGCGTCAGCCATTGGCGGATTGAACCGAGCAAACCCAGCCGATTAGTTTTCCTGATGTTGTGTGATTGAACTTTTCCGATTTCTTTGAGCGGCTGATAAACATTTTTTTGATACTGCGGCGTTTGGATGAATTTCTTTTTCCAATCTTCCGCCACTTGTTCGGAAAATTGATGGCGATAGCCATTGCCGGAGAGCTTCATCTTTTGCTCAATCGGTTCTTCGAGTTTATCGTAAAGGTCTTTGAAACTCGAAGCGTTCAAATGCCGCAACGCTTCTTCGGGTTTGCCATAAAATGCTAATTTACCGCGCATCAGCACGACGATTTTGTCAAAAAATTTGACATTTTCCATTGCGTGAGTCGTTAAAATTATCGTTCTGCCGGATTCAGCAATCTGCCGAAAGAGTTTCATAATTTTCTCTTCGGTTGCCGGGTCTAAACCAGAAGTCGGCTCGTCCAAAAAAATAACCGAAGGCTTGGTAATTAGTTCAACAGCGATGGAAACGCGCTTGCGTTGCCCGCCGGAAAGCCGGTTTATCGATATATCACGGCGTTCCGATAATCCCGTAACGTCAAGAACTTCGTCAACGATTTGCTTAATCTCCGATGATGAAACATCACTTGAAAGACGCAGTTTCGCCACATAATAAAGCGTTCGATAGACGCTTAATTCGCGGTGAATAATGTCATCCTGCGGAACATAGCCGATTGATTGTTTAAGCGAATCGAGATGTTGATACAAATCGAGATTATTGATTAAAACGCTTCCGCTCGAAGCCGGACGCACTCCATTCATCGCTACCATTAAAGTTGATTTTCCCGCGCCCGAAGGTCCAAGAAGTCCGACAAATTCGTTTGGTTTAATCGAAAGCGAAACATTATCAAGCAGGCGAATCAATCCGCTGCCCGAACGATTTTTCACCTCTTTCGTGATTTTGACCAAATCAATCCGCGTTTTCGAGCGCGTGTCGAAAATGTCGATTCTGCCTGCTTGGTCAATTTTGATAAGAAAAGAACCGATTTGCGCTGCGTCGTTTGGTGAAATTAACTGGCGGAAGATGCGACTTCCATTAATATAAACGCCGTTGGTTGAGTTAAAATCTTCGATTACGATGCCGGAATTTGTTTGCAAAAGACGGGCGTGGCGATTTGAAATCAGCAAACCATCAAGTTTGATGTCGCTTGTTTCGGCACGTCCGATGCTCAACTCTTTTTTACTGCCAAACGTCAGCGACATAAAATGCTGTGGCTGTGCCGAATGGTTTCCGGAATTATTTCGGGACATTGAAGCCGCCTTGACAACGATTGTTTGTGAGCCGATTTGCTCATTTAAATCCGCCATTTGTCCGGCGGCAATTAAACGCTGACCAGCGAGGTTGGCACCTTTTGGCGCAACCCGCCAGGGCGCATTAAACCTTAAAACAGGTCCGCCCAATCCAAGCTGAATTTTATCATTGTGATAAAGCGGTGTCGGCGCGGATATTAGTTGTCCATTAACCAGAGTTCCATTAAAACTTCCGTTGTCGTGAATCGTAAAATCATCATTTTGACGACTAATTTCAGCGTGGCGGCGTGAAACCATCCCAGCAAAGGCTTGAAAAACGATGTCGCCATTCAAATCGCGTCCGAGCCAAATGCTGTCTTTAATAATTTTGTATGGAATCGCCGCCGAATGTCCACTGATAAATTCGAGAGTGGCGATTTGCGAGTCCGGCGATTGACTTTGATTTATTTGTTTTGGGATGTTTGGCGATGGAGCGGAAAATAAGTCAAACGAAACTGAAAATTTATCCTGTTCAACTCTCACAGGGTTTTGAAGCGATTTATTCCTTGAAGGATTGGCGGCAGATTTTTGCAGTGAATAATCTTCAACCTCAAACCGGACAACGCGCAAAACCGGACCATTTAAACCAAATTGAAGTTCGCTGCCAATTTTCACTGTTTGCGGCGCGGTAACTTTTTGCCCGTCTATAAATGTTCCATGAGACGAATTTAAATCGTGCAAAACCCACTTGCCGTTTTGCCAGCGCAGTTCGCAGTGGCGATGCGAAACCATCGGGGACTGTTCGTTATCAAAAACTACCTGACAATCTGCAGTATCGCGTCCGATGCGGATAAATCGTTGATTGAAAGAAAGTTCGGACAACTGTTTGCCTTCGCGTTCTTCGGCTAAAATTATTTTCATCGGCAGATTGTTCAATGAATCTTATTGATTCCGCACCAACCGGAAACCAAGCGACGCATCTCTTTTACTTGCTTCAACAAAACCGCGATAAGTAGAAGTTATCGCACCTTTGCCTGATATTTTTTGAAAAGCCGAACCGCCACGAAAGACATTAATCTTGTCCTTAATCTGGTCTTTTAACTCGCCTTCGCTGCCGGGATAAAGGCTGGCTTTAGAACTCGTCCACTCATTAACATTTCCGATTAAGTCCATTATTCCTACTTTATTTGCTCCGCAAGGTTTTGAACCAACCGCCTCCGGCTCGGTTCCGGGTCGCTCAATGACGGCGCAACCGGTTTCAAACCGATCGCCCCACGGATAGAGATTCTGACTACCTCCGTTTCGGGCGGCGTATTCCCACTCTTCTTCGGTCGGAAGGCGATATGTTACGCCATCGCGTTTGGAACGCCACGCGGCGAAGGCTTCCGCATCCGCTACATTTACAAATCGAACCGGCATTTTTTCTTCTCCCGGCACAGGTTTTCCCCTTAACCAATGAACCGGCGTGACTTCATATCCTGTTTCTTTAACAAAATCATAAAATTCTGCGTTGGTTACTTCCGTTTTATCCATCAAAAAACTTTTTACCGTAACTTCGTGGACGGGTTGTTCGATTTTTTCACCGTCGCTTCGTCCCATTCTGAATACGCCGCCAGTCACTGCGATCATTTCGTTTTTATTTTGTTTAGACGAATCTGCTTGATTATTGCCGTTGGATAACAGGTTGCCATCCGAGTTTATATTCACACCGTCAGTGCGCCCAATTAAACCGGTCATAAACGCCCCTCCGACTCCTACGATAGCCAGAAACAACAAGCCGGAAATCCCAATAATTGTTAAATATAAAGGCGAAAACAAGTTAGATTTTTTCGGTTGTGAATGAATAGAAATATCTGGCGGCGCGGTTTGCCAAGTGTTTTGCGGCGACTGATTAGCCGTTTGCAGACCTTGCGGGGCAGAGCTATACTGTGCCGAATTATGTAGCTGGCTTTGACCTGAAGCAAGCATTGTTTCAGCCGGTTTCGGAATTGCTCCGGTATCTCTTTCAATTTGGCTTTTCAGTTCCGCTACAACTTGTTTTGGTTTCCCATCGCAAAGAAGTTTATCTTCCCAGTCATGAAAACCGTCGTGGCTGACTCGAAGATTGTGATTTCCGATCTGCAATCCTTCCAACATTAACCAACCGTCCATCTGGCTTTGACCAACCGAAACATTATCAACAAAAACGTCCGATTGCGGAGGATTGGTTAAAATACTCACATTTGAAACCGTCATTGACGAATCTAAAAATGAGTCCATCATGTGTAAACTCTGAGAGGTAATACCGATTGCCGTTTTCAATTCTTCAACCAATTGGTCAACCGACTGTGTGCGTTGGGCGGGATTCTTCTCAAGCGTATGGCGCACCGCGATTTCTATCTGAGGTGCGATTTTCACGCCGTAATCGCTAAAAGGCGGCGGCGAATCGGTCAGATGCTTTTTCATAATCGCCGGAATCGAAGAACCTTTAAACGGAACGTTGCCCGCCAGCATCTGAAAAAGCATTACGCCCAGACTATAAACGTCCGACCGTGCATTTGGTTCTTCATCCGCCCACAGTTCAGGAGCCATATAAAACGGCGAACCCATTAAACCGGTGGTTTGTGCTTGAATAAAAGAACCGAGCAGTTCGCCTGATTTGATTTTAGCCAAACCGAAGTCAAGAATTTTCACGGCTTGGCTCATTTGTGATTTGCCTTTGACAATCATCACATTCAGAGGCTTCAAATCGCGGTGAACGATCCCCAGTTGATGCGCCGCGCCGACCCCAGCCGCAATCGCCGCCATCAATTCAAATGCCCTTTCTGGCGAAAGAATTTTTTCACGCCCCAAAAGATCATGCAGAGATTCGCCTTCAACATACTCCATGACAAGAAACGGCATCGTACCTTCGGCAATGCCGTAATCAGACACGCCGACAACATTTTGATGGCGAATTGCCGCCGCTGCCAGAGCTTCCTGACGAAAGCGCGTAACAAGTTCAGGGTCGTTTCCGACCAAATCCGGTAAAATAATTTTAATGGCGTGAGAGGTTTTTAAATAACTGTGCCGCGCTTTATAAACAACGCCCATTCCGCCTTGCCCAAGTCGGCATTCCAATTGATATTTTCCATCCAAAATAGGTTCGCCGCTTATAGAATGAAAAGTCGGCATTCCGTCGTTTGGACAAGTATTAACATCATCGGTAAAGCAATTTTTACAAAGTTGACACTCTTTCATTTTGATTTTTTGCTGTAAAACTATTGGCGGATTTTTGCATTTGTAATTTATTAATAGCTCTTAGAAAATGGTTTTAAAACTTACCAATTTGATTTTAGTTCCTTTATCGCTGGCAATCAAGGTTTAAACGGAAAGGAGCGGCAAGTTTTGTATTTTAATCAACCGGCAGTAATTTCCAAAATCTCGCTGTCATTGGCACAAAAGTTATACTAAACGCGCAGAAAACACTGTTGAACAAGTTGAGGGAAACTATTCATCAGCCAGTTTCACGCTGCCAAACCGCATAAAAAAACTATCTTCACCTCGTCTTTAAATTTTTAAATAAATCTGTCACAAATCCGCATTTGCCGCTCAAGATTGCTGTGCTTTGACAACAATACTCACAAGACGGCTCGGCACAACGATAATTTTCAAAATTTCCTTGCCGTCAATATATTCTTTAATTTTCGCATCTGCCAGAGCCATCATTTCAAGTTGTTCTTTCGTCGCATCGGCGAATCTTATTACAGCAAATCCAAAGAAAGCTATGTTCCGCCGGATGAAGTAAAAAC
>MWVX01000817.1_pt1 | contig 10222 bp, 11 predicted proteins | sample 1047311 | NCBI WGS metagenome assembly MWVX01 (sample SAMN06349984, study PRJNA376086) | soil metagenome | isolation source: MtG-4 sample Antarctic (ecotone) soil | place: Antarctica | collected 2015-01-13
CGTGGAGAAGGTGCAGCGCGGGCTCCACCCCAAACGGGCGCTGCTCTTAATCAGTGATGGCCAGGACAACAATTCCCGATATACCTTCAATGAGCTTAGACGCCTGTTGAAAGAATCCGATGTAGTCTTGTATTCCGTAGGAATTCTCAGCGGTGGCGATGCCGGCAGCGCACTCGGAATGGAGGGCCAGGGCATCCTCGATGAACTGTCCAGCGTCTCCGGAGGAAAGGCCTTCTTCCCGCGTTCAGCTCTGGAAATGGACGACATTTTTGAGCAGATCGCGCTGGAGTTGCGCCATCAGTATTCGATTGGCTACAAACCCAACAATTTTTCCAACGATGGCAAGTGGCGTAAGATTAAGGTGAAGGTAACTCCGCCGCGTGGCTTGCCGCGCCTGTTTGTGCGTTCCAAGGAGGGTTACTACGCAATTCCCGGCGCGCGGTGACACTTGTTTTCGAGTCTGTTCGGCAACGCACTCACCCTCCCAAGGCATCCCTTTTAATGTGTGCTCAGTGGACGCAGTCGTCGCGACCCTGTTTGCCCCAGCTTTTCGCTATTGAGGAAGCTTACTCGGCGCTCCGCCCCCAATCCTCCAGGGGCTTGCGCGGCGCTTCGCACGCTCGGGCTAATACTTTAAACTAAGACCAGGCGAGACACGGTCATCTGTTAGGCGTTTCAGTGAGGACATAATTTGTGAAGAATCCTTCCAGTTATCATAGGATGAGGTCGAGGTTATGGACGGCAGTTCTCCTGAGCATGATCGCGTTTACCGTCGCAGTACTTATTGGCACCCGTTATACTTCGGCTGCCGTGGTTCAGGAGGCGCGGGCTCGCCGTAGCGAGCAAGCCACACCGACCCCCACCCCTGCTCCAGCGCGTCCGAGCGGTTCAACCCAGAGCCGACCGGCAACCTCAGCCCCGGCCCCAAGTCGGACAGCGGCCCCGACAGCGACTCCCACTCCGATACCAAAGGCCACGCCGAGACAAACACCCGAAACTGTAATTGATAGGATCTCTCCGCAACTAGGCGAGCCTCCGCCACCGCCCGTTCTGAAGCCAAAACCCACACCCACCCCACCGGAAGAATTTGGCGAAGGTGAGGTCGTTAAAGTAGACACTGAGCTGGTCACCCTCAATGTTCGCGTAATCGACCGCAATAACCGGCCGATCGATAACGTTACAGAGACTGATTTCCGCGTTTTTGAAGACGGCGTAGAACAGCCCGTGGCTTTCTTCACTCGAGACGAAGTCCCGGTCAGCTACGGCCTGGCGGTGGACAATTCAGGCTCCCTGCGAAGCCAATTACAGAGCGTGATCGACGCGGGCAAAAGCATCATCAACAGCAACAAGCCGGGGGATGAAACCTTTCTGGTCCGTTTCATTAGCAGCGACAAGATCGAAACCATGCAGGACTTCACCTCAAACATGGACCTCCTTTTGGAGGGACTCGACAACATGTACGTGGAGGGAGGCCAAACTGCGGTTATCGATGCGGTTTTTCTATCCGCTGAGCGGGTCGCGGAATACAAGAAGGGCGATGACAACGACCGGCGCCGGCGCGCCTTGATCGTTGTGACCGACGGCGAAGATCGAGTCAGTTTTTATAAACAGGAGCAATTGTTCGCCCGGCTGCGCGAGGCAGACGTTCAGATCTACGTAATTGGGTTCGTAAATGAGCTGGAAAAAGACGGCGGCTTTATCCGCAAGAGCTCGCGCGACAAAGCGGTTAACCTACTAAACAAACTGGCATCGGAGACCGGTGGTCGCGCGTTCTTCCCTGAGTCAATATCAGAGCTGCCCAGGATTGCCAACGAAATTGTGCGCGACCTTCGCACCCAGTACGTCGTTGCCTATAACCCGACCAACAAGGCGCGTGATGGTTCATATCGCGCGATTAGAGTTGCGGTGGCGGATTCGACAGGTCGTGACAAGCGTATTGCATTAACTCGCGGCGGGCGTATCGCCCCCAAAGGGGGTTCCCCGGCCGCGGCTCCCTCGAAACCCACTACCCGGACAACTACCGCCAGCCCAAGGGCAGCCTCAACAACTAAGAAGCCTTGAGGCCACCCAGTCCCGTTAGGGCGCAATGTTGCGAGAAGCAGGAAGTGAACGCGAGCCAACTTTGGAGTGCGGCGCCTTGTCGCCGCTTTGGTACGGCGTACGAGTAATTCGGTCATGTGTTGTGGATCTCACGGCTTTTGCTTGGCAGGTTGGGAAAGCGGCGACAAGGCGCCGCACTCTAAAGGCTGCGAAATCGATCAGATTGTTGACCATCGTTCTGACGTTCATGGTTTCCCCTGGCGGGGCCAACGGACAGGAAACTAAGTCAAACCTCCGCTCCTTGCCGGCTATCACTTCGCGAGCCGAATTTAACTCTCTCGCCCGGGTCTATTCCGATAAGTCATACCCGCTCCCCCACGTGCTCTTCGTCATCGACCGCAAAGACAAGAACAAGATCTACTATGTGAATTCGACGCGTTATCCCTTCCACAAAGACTTCGTCAACGGCACATATCTTTCACTAGAGCGCGGACAGGAGTTTTTTGAGAACAACTACTTGAAACCCAACCGTCGCTTTATGCTGGGCACAATCGCCTACCAAACTCCCTTGCAACGATGGACGTTCGAATTTTGGGAGGGGGATCTAATCCCAACAGACCAGATCAAGATTGCCTCCGACGTCATCAATAAGAGTTTTTTCCAACCTGTGGCTTTCAAACCAAACTCAACACGCCAGGATGAAGCGTCCGTGGCTGTTGAAGGCCTCGAACGTATTCTGCAAAGTGACATAGCCAAAGAGCAGGAGTATGAACCGCTCAATCTGGCGCGCGGCCTGGGGCGGATTCACATCATCGAGAAACTTGACGACCACGTCGAGATTGGAGCCAACGAAATCCTGGTGCTGAACGAGGTGCCTATTCAACTTCCTCCGGTTGCCGGCGTGATAGTCGCAAAGCCTTCCACGCCCCTCTCGCACATCAATCTGCTGCTGAAGGGTTGGGGGGTGCCTAACGCCTATATCAAGAATGCGCATCAGCTGCTGAAGGAGTACGACGGTTGGTGGGTTTCGTTCGAGACTAAGCGAGACACCTACACGATCAAGCGCGCCGATCTAGGTCAGGTAAAGGAATATCAGAAGCGCATGGCTGCTCGGCCTGACCTGATCAAGCCGCGTTCAGATCTGACTGTGAGACGCATTGCTTCCCTCAGTCAACAGCGGGCGAGAGATGTTATAGCCTATGGTGGCAAGTCCGCCAATCTAGGCGAGATGATGCAGGCTCGCCTCAAGGGAATCATCGTTCCCAACGGCTTCACCATTCCCTTCTCCTCTTACGACCAGTTCATCCGCGAGAACAAACTCGACGAGTCGATCGACGAAATGATGAACGACCAGAAGTTCGTTCACGATCCTCCCTACCGCCGCGCGCGGCTGAAGGAGTTACGAGAGCAGATGCAAAAAGGTCGGGTCAACGAGCAATTGCGCAGCGCTGTCTTGCGGGTTGTTCATGCTCAATATGCCGGCAAAGGTTTATTCGCGCGCAGCTCATCAAACTCGGAAGACCTACCGAAGTTCAGTGGTGCCGGGATTCATTCCAGCGTCCCTAACGTCAAGGGTGACCAGCCGTTGGTAGAAGCGATTAAGACCGTCTGGGCTTCGCTTTGGAACTTCGAGGCGTATGAAGCGCGCGAGCGTGCCGGAATCGATCACTCAAAAGTCTACATGGCAGTTTTGATTCAGGAAGGCATTAACGCGGACAGCGCGGGAGTTATGCTAACCACAGACCCTTACGATCGCGAAAACAAGAGCGCCTACTACATCAGCGCCAAGCGTGGCTTGGGAATCAAGGTCGTCGAAGGTAAGAGAGTGGCCGAACAAATCATTTTCCGCCCGCAAACAAACACTATCCAGGTGCTCACCAGATCGGCTGAAGACAGTTTGCTGACGTTTGACGAAAATGGCGGCGTTAAGGAAATTCCCATATCCGGCGAGCGGGCCGTGTTGACAGATGATATGGTTCGCAAACTGGTGAAGGCGGCTCAGAGTATTAAGCGCGTCTTTGGCGGCAAGGATCAGGACATCGAGTGGATATACCTGGGTGGACAAATCTATATCGTGCAGTCGCGGCCTTTTGTTGCTTAGCGGGAGAATACAGAACCGGGAGCGGTAGCGACCGGATGCTGGCACTCAACTTCACAGAACCGCTTGGAGAGCGCGCGTGATGTAAGCTTCAACTAATCCTATCACCATTACGGAACCGCGAGCGGTAGCGACCGGATGCCACACTCAAGTTACAGAACCGGGAGGTAACGACCGGATGCTGGCTTCAAGTTACAGTGTGCTTTAACCTGGTACTTCAAGTACAACTCCATCGTCAGACCCTAACCTCACATTAGGAGCCAATGATGAATCGATCAGGGTGAACCCCTGGATTGACCATCCTCACCGAGATTGAATGTAGCATCCGGTCGCTACCGCTCCCGGTTCTGTAATCTTGAGCTAACCACCGAAAAGCGTGATTCCAAAGAACTCAAGCAGCTGATTCCCGAGCATCATCACCACCGCACTGGTAATCAACACCAGCGTTCCTATTGCGAGCACATTATTTCCTGTCGTGTTCTTAAGTTCCGCGGTCAAACGCTTGTCGTTGATCAGTAGCAGTATGAATATCAGGATGATGGGCAGTAGAATCCCACTCAGCACTTGTACTCCCACCAGCAATTTGATGACCGGTATACCTGGAACCAACGCGAGGGCCGCGCCGATAACGACTAAAGCTGTAAAGAGACTGAAAAAAACTTTGCCGCGCCGGAAATCAAGATTCACTCCTTTGGGAACACAGATCTGGTTAAAATTATGTGTAAAAGCATACCCGCTGGGGAAGCCATGGGCAAACAGTCAGGTAGCTATAATTCTCGAATCGAATTTGCAGGCTCGTCGATCGTGGTCTAATATCTTTACGTTTCGAAACATCAAGGTTGTGCTCGAGGGTTCGCGCTACATGTAAAGTTTTTCGGTCCAGCAATGAACCGATACCGCCTGGTAAGTATGAAAGGAGCGGTCCTGCGTTGCAGATTATTCGGAAACTATTTGCCGCCAGTTACTCACTAATTATCTTTCTGTTCTTCTGCTGCGGTCTCGCTTTAATCTTTTTTGCCGGACTGGAGCTTTGGCATGGACTCAACCCGAGCGCGTCGTTACCGTTGCGGGGCCGTTTCAACTCTGTTCTTGAGGGTATTGGGTTATTGACCATCGCGGTAGTTGCTCTCGAACTTGGTCAGACGATTCTGGAAGAGGAAGTCCAGCGGAAAGTGCAGGTAAGCGCGCCCACCCGCGTCCGGCGATTCTTGTCCCGGTTTATGGTAGTTGTCGTCGTAGCGCTCGCCATCGAATGTTTGGTGACTGTCTTCGAGCTCGCTCACGAGGATCCATCACGACTGCCGCAAGCCGCCTCCGTCGGAGTTGCGGCGGGCGTGTTGCTCATCGCTTGGGGCATCTTCATTAGAATGAACAAGAGCGCCGAGGAGTTAGAGCCGGAGGCGATGGCGGATGCTAAGAGCGAGGATCGCAAGGTAAAGCAGTAAATGTCTGGTGCATTAAGATCCAGGTTAACGCAGAAGCAAGATACTAATCCGTAGTTATCCAGGACCAGGCTTCAGGGTTTTTGATAGCCGAGCACCCGCGCCTTAAGTTGAGCTGTGCGGGGGTCTTGTGCAAACGTTACCCACCCCTCGCGAGTCGCACGGCGGGGCAGAAAAGCGACATCGAGTTCCCCGCGCGCTTTCTCTTCACCGCCGCTCTCCATCACCACTTCTACTCGCACGCCCTCGGCTGTTTCATCCCCGTGATTAACCACTGTGACCGGCACGATGAAATTGAATTGCCGTTGTTCCGGTGTTCCGAGACGAACCTCAAGACTGGGCGGTTCGCGGCCCGTCGAGGCGCCGGCATAAATGAGGTAACCGAGAGTTGCGGAAACCAGGATAAGCCCGAGGGCAAAAACAACCCACTCCAACCAATTCTTTCGCGTCTTTTTCATTGCAGCAATAGCCTTCCCGCAGATGCGCCGAGTGTGGCAGGTACTCCGAGCACTATAATCTGAGCCAGAGCGGTGAATAGAGTGACCCCTGCAAAGCCTCCGAAGAACCAGAGAATCAGGGCCGAAGAACTTAACGCTACGGAGTAGGTAACTAGGGTGCCCAGTAAAATAATAGTGGGATGATCCGCGCGTACAAACTCCGACGCACCTTTGAAGTCGCTATAGTGCAGAATTAAGAAGGCAATCAACAGCGAAAATATTGCTAGACCCAACAGTTTAACCCATGACGTTTCAATGGCAATGACGAAGACCTCTTCAGTCGGCGCAATATTCGCGGCAAAGAGAACGGCACCGCAAAGAGCAAAAACTATCTGGCCACCAAAATGAATCTCATTCTTATCTGAAGTTCCTCCTAACCCCTCGTCTTCCTTGCCACCCGCTCCCAGCTGCGCGGTGCCGATTGAAACACCGATTGCTACGGTCATGGCTCCCACCACAATGATGCCGACTAATTCAATGACAGGCATTTCGGTAGTAATGCGACCCAGAAGAAATAGAACCAGGGCACCAAGCAAGAGCCCGATGCCCATCTCTTCAACGGAGTCGAGTGCGACTTCTGTCATGCTTGCATCGCGCCGCACGCCTGAATAGCGGTTGTATCCAAGCAATAAAACGAAGGTGGCCAGTACGTAGGCTATCAGCCGGTAAGGATGAGCGATAAATCCGGCATACCACACTTCCCTGGTGTATAACAGAGGCAGGCTGAACATCAGCCCACCTGCCACGCCGCGTCCGTATTCCTGCAACGATTCAGCGACTGTGCGCTCGGTTGTTTTTGCGGATTTGCGAGGAGACATAGAAAGAAGAGGTGACGTTCGAAATAGAAGCCGCGCAGGGGCGCTTCCGCGACTCAATCAACTTTGGGGGATTAAACTGCAGCCTACCCGCTGGCGCCTGGAATGGGCAAACAAACCTATTCTGACACTTCGTAGTCGTGGCTCTTTTGACATCTAATGCCGCGCTGGTCGGCTGTAAGAGAGAGGATGAAACAAGCCTTTAAACATTATGCCCACCGCCAATGATCGCGCTCTTAATGAGCTCCAATTCGCCCACCTTCCTAGTGCTGGTGCTTGCTACGCTTCGCTCTGTGCCGAGACTCAGCTTCTTCGATTGAGTGGCTTTGAGTGAGCCTTAAGTCTTTTTTGGCCATGGCCACGAGTTTCTGATAGTGCGTGTGAAGCGTTTTGATCTCTTCTTCGGTGAGATCCTCAACGTCAATCAGCCTGTTGCTTGCGCCATCGAGGGCAGCCACGATCTCGTTCAACTTTAGATGGATCGCCAGCGCATCTTTGTTTTGGGTGCGCTGAATGAGAAAGACCATCAGAAACGTGACGATCGTGGTCCCGGTGTTAATTACCAGCTGCCAGGTATCCGAGAAGTTAAAGAGCGGTCCGGTAAATCCCCAGATGATAATAACCGACAAAGCAATAATGAAGGCTTTGGATGTTCCAGTGGCCCTGGTAGCCTGGAGTGAAAATCGCTCCAACATCTCGCTCAACTTATTTCTCTTCTTTCGTGCCATTGCAGACTCCTAAAACTATTCTTTAATAATTATTTCAAAGCACGCGGGGAGGGTGCTTTGACTTCAGAAGTCGATCGATACTCCAAGCTGAACTCCTGCGCGCGGACTGGCGTCGTATTTGCCTCCGAGAATTGCGAAGTCGAAGGAGGCATTATTTTTGAATTGATAGTTTCCGCCCAGCAGAGTCTGCAACTGGCTCTTCCCGAGCCGAAAATCTCTTGTGGTTGCACCGGTAAGTTCCATGCCCAGTTGAAGCTTTGGCGTAAGCTGCCTGACCAGTGATCCGCCTGTTGTCAAGACAGTGCCGCGGCTCTTGATGCCGATCACCCCCGTCGCCGCGTTGCCTGAAAACAGGATTCCGCCATTCAGTCTAAACTTGGTCGTCTTACTCAAGGACTTTTGCAGGATACCGTTCATATAAAAGTCAGCCAGGCCTGATCCAAGCTGCTGGTCAGTATCCCCGGTTGGTACTTCAAAGTTAAAAGCAATCGTCATCGCAGGCAAGCGTGAGTTCTCGCGCTCTTCGCGGAAGTTGTACTTGATTGCAATATTGGTGTCTCCGATTCCTGAAGCTGTTTTCGGAATTGTACCCGAGGCGTTGAAAATAGTGATTAGGGGAGCCGCGAAGCCAATCTCCACACCTTCAAACAGGCCGTAATCCAGCTCGAAGTCTGCGGTGTTTTGTTTGAGACTGGGAAACGAAGAGCGCTGAAGCAGACTGAATTCGTTGCTGAATTCAAAATGAAAACGGCCTTTGGGTGTCACATCGGCGTCATCGGTTACAAAAGGTTGCTGGGCTTGAACCGCCGCAGAAACTAAGAAGAGAAGTGCCAGCGCGCAGAAAACGCCCCATAGTGGGCGGAGTAGTTGTAACGGTTGTAGTTTCCCACCACCCCGCTCGCTTGGGGACTCCGGTCGATCCCGCTCAGGCATGGTTCTTGTCATAGCGCCAGTTCGGCGAAATTTTATGGCCCGCGGGCGCCAGCTCTCAGGTGCCCGGTAAAGATCGTAGATGTTCGCTAAGATGGGAGCGGTCAGCTAATACCTGCAGCAATGGCCCCTGCGCTGTGAATTCAACAACGCTGACTGACCCCACAGGACAAACCAGCCGGTAACGAAAGCGTCCCACGTCGATACCCAGTAGGCTGCAGAGGATTATTCTTATCGTCGCCTTGTGCGAGACAATCAGGACATTCCCGTCCGCGAACTGCTGCTTGATCTCCTCAATAACTCGTAAGCCCCGACGAGCAATCATAACGGCCAACTCTCCTCCGGTTGGAGCATTCCACGCCGGATCCGCCAGCCATCTAACATAGTCGTCATGGTACTCTTTGCCGACCCTCTCTTTACTCATCCCTTCCCACTTACCATAAGCGATCTCGTTCAAGTCCGCGCGCACTTCCATCGTCTTATTCACAACGTCGGAAAGCGGCTGCGCCGTAACTATGCTTCGCCGCAGACTGCTGGAGTAAATCGCGCTCCAGGCTGTGGAGCTGTAGGCGGCAGCAAAAGCCTGGGCCATCTCCCCGCCCTGCTGAGTTAATTCGGGATTTAAGCCGGCTCCGCAGAAGTTGTCTGCGCGGCTAAGTTCAGTTTGTCCATGCCGTAGGAGATGGAGCCTCAGACTCATTCGAAGGGGGGCACGATCGGGCGTACAAACGCACGGCAAAGGTCAGCATTCGTAGTTTTACTTCGGGCGAACGGAGCCACTAATTTTCTTTCTTGTGGTCTCGCCTGTTCGTAGGACGGGTATACCCTGGTCAACATTCGCATGTGGGCGAGGAATGACGTGCGTGGCAACAACCTCACCCAACCGGCTGGCAGCGGCGGCACCGGCATCAACCGCGCTCTTCACCGCCGCTACTTCTCCGCGAACGATTGCCGTGACCAGACCAGCGTCTATTTTTTCGTAGCCGACCAGTTGAACGTTAGCAGCTTTGACCATCGTGTCGGCCGCCTCAATCATGGCGACCAACCCTCTGCATTCAACCATACCGAGCGCTTCTTCCATGATTCATCCTCCGGAGAGCAGTGTCAGGCAATCGTGTTAGACCTGCGGTCACCCTCGCGCTCAGAATATCATAACTTTATCTGCGTTGAGCTAATTCCTTAATGAGTGAATAGGTGCTGGGATTCGTCCGCCGCGATGAATAAAACCTGCTGAAGAGAAAAGACTGGCCGCCATTATCGGTGCGCGTCCCAGCAGGCCGCCGTACTCGACCATTTCGCCGACCTCGTGGCCCGGCACCGGAATAATACGCACGGCTGTAGTTTTGTTGTTCATTACTCCGATGGCCATCTCGTCAGCAATGATTGCGGCAATCGTTTCTGCTGAAGTAGACCCGGGCACCGCCACCATGTCGATACCTACCGAACACACGCTGGTCCATGCCTCGAGTTTGTCCAGTGAGAGCGCGCCTAATTGCACGGCTTCAATCATGCCCGCATCCTCCGACACCGGAATGAAAGCCCCACTCATGCCACCGACCGCAGCAGAAGAACAGAAAGATAATTAGTGAGTAACTGGCGGCAAATAGTTTCCGAATAATCTGCAACGCAGGACCGCTCCTTTCATACTTACCAGGCGGTATCGGTTCATTGC
>MWVX01000818.1_pt1 | contig 10222 bp, 6 predicted proteins | sample 1047311 | NCBI WGS metagenome assembly MWVX01 (sample SAMN06349984, study PRJNA376086) | soil metagenome | isolation source: MtG-4 sample Antarctic (ecotone) soil | place: Antarctica | collected 2015-01-13
TTGGCGATTAACGGATACCGAGCATCCCACTTTTCGGCAAATAATTCTAACGCTAACAACGCTTCTTCAACCGTCGCCGCCGTGTAAATCGGCTTCAAATCCTGGGCTACTTCTTTTCTTTCTTGATAACCCACAAAGGCTAATGAATTTCTGATTTGATGAACGATGCAAGTCTGTGTCATCGCGTTTGGATAGACCGCTTCAATCGCTTCCGGGAAGCCTTTTAAACCGTCTGTGCAAACTATCAAAATATCTTCTAATCCGCGATTCTTGAGTTCGGTCAAGACTGAAAGCCAAAACTTTGCTCCCTCATTTTCGCTCACCCACAAGCCTAAACATTCTTTGCGACCCACTAAATTAACCCCGATGGCAACATACACCGCTCGTCTCTGCACTATTTTGTCTTTCCGAATATTGATTCGCAAAGCATCAAGATAAACAATCGGATAAACTCCCGAAAGTTGACGATTCTGCCACTCGACAACTTCGGCTTGAACTTCTTCGGTGACAGTTGAAATCAGTTGGGGCGAGACTTCAACCCCATAGATCTCTTCTAAATGAACTTGAATATCCCGCGTCGATAAAGCGCGTGAATACAACGAAATTATGTTGTCATCAAAACCATCAAACCGTCGCTCGTGTTTGGGAATAATAATCGGCTCATATTCTCCAACACGGTCTCGCGGAACTTCTATTTGTAATTCGCCCGATGAACTTTTCACCTTTTTCAAACTGGCTCCGTTCCGCCGATTGGACTGCTCAGGCGGCGCAACTTCGTTTTTCCCATAACCAAGCTGATGCGTCAACTCGGCTTGCATCGCCCGCTCCAATAATTGTTTGGTCAACTGCTTGAGCAAGCCATTCTCACCTAATAAATCTTCAGGATTCCGATAATCCTTAATCAATTCATCTAATATCTCTTTCTTAATCGTCATTGTGTAAATCTCCTTTTCCTTATTTTATAAAGTTTCATTTACACAAAATTTCTTATACCCTCGTTGACTTAGGCTATATTGACACAAAATGGATTATGGACAGTGCCAAACACGACGGCATCCGCGTTCTTGGACCGGCAAGACAGAATTATCATTGGCAGGTAAAGTCGAAGACCGGTTTTGCCCTGGCTGACTTTTCAATTGATTGGGAAAATAAACAAGTAACTTGTCCAACCGGACAAACGGCGAAGAATTGGGCGGCGCGCAACTATCGAGGAAGAGAAAAGATTCGGGTGCGGTTCAAACCATCGCAATGCCAAAAGTGTCCGCAAAAAGAACTCTGTACACGCTCAAAACTACGGCGGGCGGTGATGTTTCCAAAACGAGAAGAGTATGACGTGCTGGAAGCCGCCAGAATTGAGGAAACAACTGTGGAGTGGCAGCAGGAATATAACCGGCGGGCAGGAGTTGAAGGCACGTTTTCACAGGCGGTCAGAGGATACGGCTTACGTCGAACGCGGTATCGAGGGGAACAGAAAACACATTTGCACAATCTGGCTACAGCATCGGCAATCAATGTAGTAAAAAGCGTCGCCTGGTTGAACGAAAAGAAACGCGAGCAGACCAGAATATCAAGATTTGCAAAACTGAAAATGAAAGAACATTAGGAATTCGCCAACAGTATCAGTTTGGGCGGAAAACCCCAAGAAGAATTTTGTTTTGCATTGGAATAAACTGATTTCTAATACCTTTTTGCAAAAGCTAACTGTTCATCAATCTGCTGATAAACTACTGTCGTAGTCAAAACTAATTATTTTCTTTCGATAATTATTTTCGCAGCGCAAACATTTTGGAGAGTTTGCATATTTTTTTTTACTATTTTAGTCGCTACCAAATAGTTTGACTGTTGTAATCATAAGCACAGCCCCTAGCTTTTTCCATCTGGCGGCGGATGCTCTCTAGATTCATTTCGGCGGCACTGACGGCATCGGGCGCGAGAACTTTTTCAAAATACGCGACGGCTCCGTTGCAGTTGTAACGCTTCATCGCAATGCTTCCCAGCCAAGCATGCGGACGCGCCCAGCGCGGTTCGAGTTCGACAGCTTTTAGATAATAGGCTTCGGCTTCATCGAAACGATTTTGAAAAAAATAGGAAGTGCCGAGATTGTTGTAAGGAATCGCCCAGTTTGGCTCGCGCTCGACGGCTTGCGTGAGCCATTTTCGGGCTTCTTCGTAAGATTTTTGTTCGTTGTAAATTAATCCGATGCCGTTTAGAGGTATCGCCCATTTTTTGTCCAAGTCAGCCGCTTTTTTCCAATTCTCGATTGCCGCGCTTTTTTGGTCGATTAAATAATTAATACGTCCTTTTGAGTATTCGGTTTTCGCCGCAAGACCTGAATCCGAGGGTCGGATTTCATTTGCCCATTCGAGCATTTTCGCGGCATCCTGCCATTCGCTTAAAGATGCTTCGCCGCCTGCGATTTCCTTTACCGATTTGAAAATCTCCTCGGTTTGCTGGGTCAGTAAAGGAAGCACTTCATCTTCGTATTTTCTCAAAATTTTCGGTTCAACTCGGTCTGTTTTTAACTGCCGATAATATTCAAGCGCGTTGTCGCCCGTAGGCTTTATCAATTGATTACTTTTGACGGCGCGGTCGAGTTTGGCTTCGAGCGGATGTGGCTGATTCACAAACCAGATAATCCCGCTGATTACTGCGACAGCGAGTAGACCGCCGCCGATCAAAAATATGTTTTGTTGCGATTTTTTTTGCGCGTAGTTTTGGTGTTGTCCGCTTTCATTTGGAGGCATGAATTTCGGAGTCTGAAAGACAACGGTTTCGTTTTGCGCCGATGAATGATTTTCGTCTAAATTGATCTGGAAACCGGGAGTTTTGACAGGTTTTATATCGGATAAATTGGGGGTGAATTTTGGAAAACCTATGCTTGGGTTTTTCGCCGAAAGATTTTGCGCGGTCAAAGTATTACCGCATTTTTTGCAGAATTTCGAGTTGGCGCGATTTGACAACCCGCACGACGCGCAGGCGACGAGCATTTCGGGTGAAAGCGCAGTTGTTTGCCCGGCGCTGATTTTCGGACGAACTACGGTTTCCTGCTCGGCATCTTTTTCCTTGAGCGTAGTTCCATCGCTCATACAAAAAACGTAATCTTCGGGAAAAACACTTTGACACTGCGGGCAAAATTTCATCGAGTTTAATTTAACGGCAGGGACATAACCTGCGCTTTTTCGGTATCAGATAAAAACGGAGACGAGTGAACCGCGCTGTCCAAACTTGCCTTTAATTCTTGTCCTTTGGCGGAAATAATAACTCCCAAAATCCAAAAAATGATGCCAATAATCGCGCCGGTGATTCCGAAAACAAAATAGAACCAAATGCAATTCCGCCGCCGTCGCTCAACCCGAAACTGCTTTGTCGGGCTTGCTCGGCGGCTCCGGCACTTACTATTAAGCCGAGCAAGCCTATTCCGAGACCGCTTAATACGCCAATCGCTTTTATTAATTGTCCGAATCCGTCGCTCGCTCCGGCAACACGATAGCCGTCGCGGTATCTCTTCGTAACCGCTGAAACCGTATTCGGACTAAAAGATTTTTCTTGTGAATTCGACTTACTTTTTGAAGAGTTGGAATTTTCTTTTAATTGCGGTTTAGTGGAAAATATTTTTGATTCTGTGTTTGTTTTTAGAGGCGTCCTGCTGTCTGAGAACGAACCTGAAGCGTGTTTAATTTCTAATGGTTTATCCGCTTCAAAATTGTTTCTCCCATTTGTCGCCGCGTTGTTCGTCGATTTTGTCTGCATCGCGCCGCATTCGTTGCAGAAAATCGCGTCCGCATCCGTTTCGGCTTGGCAGCTTGAACAAATTCTGGTGTTTACATTTTCGGGCATTTCGGCAGTTTCTCCTTTAACGAAAACTATTTGCTTGGTAATTTCGCATTCGTTCTAGTAAATCTCTAATTTCACTAATCGGAACGGTTAAAAGACTGACGGCATCGCGGTCAAAGGATTCGAGCCGCGAGCGTCTGGAAAGCGTGTCAATCGAAGATGAAATATCTTTCGCGTCGTTTATCAGCCATCGCTCGCTGACTTCCAAAATTTCCGGCAGAGTTTTGTAAAAGTTACCTTTTTCATAGACAAAACCATTAAACTCTTGCGCTAAATCGGCACTTGAACGATTAAAAATCGAATCATAATAACGGCGTAAATAATCCGCATCGCTCTGAATGAGATTGATGAAATAATCGAATTGGTCGGCGTAATCCTGATTAAGCTGGACAATTTTCTGCTCGATTTTCGCGCGGTCGGGCGACGCGGACGCGGAGTTTAGATATTGACGGTAAAACTCCGCCGCCGTTTTGTAACGGTCATTCGCTTCAAAGGCGAGCGCGAGATTATAAACTCCGCAGGAATCGTCTGGATTCGCCGCCGCATATCGGCGAAAAGATTCGAGCGCAAGCCCGTAATCCGAATCGGTGAAAGCCCGCAAGCCGCCCGAAAAATCAGCGTTTGCCGCGCTGCACGGACGCGGCGCGAAACGGCGGACTTGTTTTTGAAATGCGCGAATCAACTGCCGGCGGTCGGACGCGGCAAAATATTTTCCGCCTGTTTCCGATGCCAGATACTGCAAATCGCGCTCGGCAATCGAACCTGCGGGAACGTCCAAACCGATGGTGAAAAATTTAATCTTCGAGTCCGAACGCGAAACAGTGGTAATATCGCGGCTAAAAACTCCGGGCGGACGAATCGCGCCGCAAGTGCTTTGCCCGTCGCTCAAAACCACGATTCTGCCTTCTTTGATATTTGGTTTAGCGGCAAGAAATCTCTCCATTTCCGCCCAAGCCGTATCCTTCGCCTGCGGCAGAGGCGTTTCGCCGCCGGGCGCGGGCAGGCGGCGCATCACCGTTTCGGCATCGCTCAAACTGTTGGTAAAACTCAATAGATTTCTGGTCGTATTGCCGCCGCAAGCACCGGAAAAAGTCATAATCGAAACGGGTGAAGAATTTTCGCCGCCGCCCTCGCGCATCTCGCGCAAAGCGTCAAGCCCGGCATCTCGCGCCTGCCCAATTTTGCCGTTCTCGTTCATACTGCCCGAAACGTCGAACAGAAAAAGATTTGGAATAGGTGAGATTTTTACGGGTGGCTCAACTGGAATCTTAACGATTGGCTCACGTTCTAAAGTTTCCTTAAAGTTAAAAGCTAAACTGTCTAACAATAGCACGACATTTGAAAATTCGGACGGTAATGACAACAGCATTTCTTGCGGAATATCGGCAATCAACTTATCAGGCTCGGTGCTAAATGTTTTCTCGAATGACCAAACTCCTATATCAAATCCAAGCGAGGCTTGTCCGTAACGTTTCGCATTTTTTGCTACTGTACTGTTTTTAGTTCCGATTGAAACGGATGTAGCAACCGTATCCAAGGCAGCCTTCCAAGTTACAACTTCTTGAATCGCCAAATTTTTGTCCAATGCCTCATAAGCGATTTGCAGAGCCGCTTGTTGTCCGGCAACTTTTCCAAATCTGAATTGCGTTTTGACCGGAACACAGCCGGGCGCGGAGAGATTCGTCGGTAAAATGATCTCCAGGGAATTTTCACGTAGTCTTGATTCAACTATGGCGCGTTTTGATTGTTTGGTAAGAGAAATCATAGAAGCGATTTTGTCTTCCGTGATGTTTTTTGATTCGACATCAGCTTCCAATTTGTCCAACAAACTTGAAATGTATTGTCGCACTGCATTCGCACCCTGAAATGGTTTTCGTCTTTCTGGAAATTTGCCTAGTGAATCAATTCCGCCTCGTAACTGCTGGCAAAGTTCTTTAGGTTTAGCGTGATTGACAAAAATAATGTTTTGGCTTTCACCAACAGTAATCCAGGACTTGATTTTTTCGTTATAAAGCGCGGAATTAAAACTAAAACGGGGTTGACCAACTTTAGCTGCGTCAAGCATTCGATTAACGCTGTCAGTATATCTTTCGTGCGGAAAAAATAATGCTAATTTGCCACCATCCTCTTTTGCGGTTTCCATAGCTAAAAAAATAGAAGTTGCAGTTGTCGAAGTCGTAACGCCGGCTTCGATTATAGTTTTGGCATTTCCAATATCGTTGATGCTGGCAGCAGTAGAAAAAGCTGTGCCGATAATGTTCAAAGCTGTTTTGAAACTATAAGCTATCTTGAGGTCGCGCAGAATTGATTCAGAGTTGGTAAACGCAAGTGCGGTTGATTCTATATCATAGTCAATTTTTTTTAACGTCGCCGTTTTTAGTTCGCTAATTTCTCGTTTTAGTTGCTCCTTCCGCAGACTATTCCCAAGCGGTTTAACAACTGCCTGAGAGGACAGAAAGTTTGTTTGCGCTATAAAAAGTGAAAAAATGGCAAACAAACTTATTAGCCTAGATTTGAATAAATAATTTTGACGATTACTGTTACTCATTAGAAATTACCGTTTCGATCTTTACGGTCGCTTTCTGACTTTCGGTTTTTTCGGCGTCTGCTTCGGAGGCGGATTAGATTTCGGCGGTTTTACAGTTGGAGAAGTCGTATCCTTCTTAATCGGCTTCGCAATAGGTTTCGTATACCAACCGAAATGAACGCCGACGACGTTATCATATTCTTCTTTGCCCGTTTTGGTTCGGCTGAAATCAGTTTCGTAATAGCTGTAAGCGATATGGCGGTTGATGTATTTCAAACGCTGACTCGCCATCGAATGGTTGGAATAGATAAAATTGTTGAGCGCGGTTTCCTTTGAATTTTTTGCCATTTCGCGCCACATTTTCGGGATTTCGCGCACGTCGTAACCGGCTTGCGTTATGTAATAAAGCCCTACTCTGTCGGCTTGGTCTTCCAACGGACGGTCAAAACCGTTTGTTACCGCCAGCGCGCCCATCACTCCGGCTGTCGCTCCTTCTTTAGTTCCTGTTGCCGCTCCGCCAAGTAAAATACCGAGAGCAGTCACATCTCTAAGCCAATTATTAGCTAGCTTACGCGAATGTTCGTGCGTAACGTGAGCGATTTCGTGTCCGAGAACGGCGGCGAGTTGGGCTTCGTTTTTAATTTTTTTGAGCAGTCCGGTATGAACGAAAACCGAGCCGTCGGGCAAAGCGAAGGCGTTGTAACTGTCTTCTTCAATAACGGCGAAACGATACTCAATTTTAGCCGGACTATCAGTTGGCATATCTTTTTGATAACGCGGAATCAGCCGTTTGCCGACTCTCGTAACATATTCCTGCAATTCAAAACTATCGGAAAATTTCACTTCGCGCCCTAAAACTTTCCCTTTACCGCCGCGAAGGTTTGCGGGAACAATTAAATTTTGCTTGACGGCGGCAATAATATCGCGGTCGGCGTTCTTAAATTTATTCGGTTTGGTTTGCCCCGAAGTCGCGTAAATGATGCCGTCGGTTTGCAAACTGCCTTTAACTTTAACTTCCGAGCCGAGTTCCATTTCATCAAACGAGTGAAATGTTTTTTTCTCCCAGTCGTCCTCGCCGCGAACAACAGTTCCCGGCACGAGTTTGACGCTTCGCCCGTCAATCCAAGCCTTGTCGCCGTCGAGACTTTCAAAATAACCTTTTACTTCCACTTCCCATTTTTCCACGTTGGTTTTTACTTTGACGCGACTCGCCACGTATTGTTCACCGACGCGCTCGCCCGTAATTTCAATCTCCATTCCGCGACGTATCACCGTGCGGTCAAGCGGTTTGTTTTTGTTATTAACAAATTCGGTCTGCGGCGAAATGGAAAAAACGCTCGTTTCATTGGTTGTAAAACTGTTTTCATCCAAATCAACCGTCAAATTCTCATACGGAGATTTAAATTCCAACACAAACGCGCCTTGTCTTTTTATCGTCGTTCCGACTTGTCGCTGCAACGAAGCCGGTGACGGCAGCAGCCATAAACAAACAAACAAAATCAAGAAAATAAACCAAAATTGTTTTTTCATATTGCTCACCTTATTTAATAAAAATTTGAAGCCGAATATTTCGGGGATTACCCTTTTAATAAAGATGAGTGATTCTGAAAAGCATTTCGCACCCGCAAAAAGGAAAAAAACTAAAAAATTTTCTTTTGTCAGGTGCGAAATCCCGCGCTCAACCGCTCAAACAATTAAGCTGGGCGATTTATCGTATGCAATTTTGGCTTAAATGCTGAGAAAACTTTGATTGTAAACAAAATTAAAAGTTAGGCGCGTCTCGGTAAAATCCGGCAGCCTTAAAATTTAGGAGAAATAATGAAAATTTTTTGTTTAGTTTTAGCTGTTGTTTTATTTCTGACTGTTTCGCTGTCGTCGAACGCGCAAAGCAAATCCGTCGTTACATACAACAGTTTCGGTGGAGTCAAGATTGGAATGACAGTTCCAAAAGCCTCGAAAGCATTTGGCGTTCGGCTTGTACGAGAGCCAACATATGACGGAAATGCTTGTTATTACGTTAAACCAAAGCAAGGCTTCAAAAATGTTTCCTTTATGGTAACTAACGGCAGCATTGCGCGAATTGATATTTACGGTAAAGGATATGCAACCGATAAAGGCGCGAAAATAGGCGACACCGAAGCTCGAATCAAAAGTCTTTACAAAGGAATGGTCAAAGCAAGCCGCCATCCATACGATGAAAAAGGACATTATTTAGAAGTTAAGTTTGCTAGCGGAAATTACAGCATTATTTTCGAGACTGACGGCAAGCGCGTTACGAGTTTTCGCGCCGGCAGGTCTGAAGAAGTCGGTTATATAGAAGGTTGTTCATAATTGCGGTGTTTCAACAGTTACTTTTCAAATAATCAGCTTTCAACTTTTAGACGTTCCTTATCAGAAATTAACTAAACGACTCTGCACTGGAAGTGCAGAGGTTTGATAATTGACTGAAAGTCATTCGCTATTCGAGAATGATGTTATCGGTGTCGCGGTTTGATGGATGGCGATGATGTTCCAAGTATTCTTGCACCATCTCGTCCGTTATGTTGCCGGTTGACCACACTCCGTAACCGATTGCCCAGAAGTGTTTTCCCCAATACCGTTTTTGCAGTTCGGGATACTCACTTTGCAATATTCTCGATGTTCTGCCTTTCAGACGCTTGACAATATCGCTCGCTTGACTTTTTCGGGGCATGTTCAATGTGCATATGAACGTGATCTTTACTGACTACTCCGCTCAGGATTTTGACATCTTCCGAGTCGCAGATTTGTATCAGTAATTCCCGGCATCGCACTTGAATCTCGCCTTTCAAAACGTGGTAACGGTATGCGTGTTACCCAGACTAAATGAGCCGTTAAACGAGAAACCGTATGACTGCCATATCTACTTTTATTCATGTTGCTCTTTTATCACTTTTGGAAAGTGTGTAGCAACTAAAGTCTTGCACTAAAAGTGCATAGTTTTGAACTAACGGCTGTGACCAATAAAATATGCCGCATCTCATCGGAACGGACAATAAAGAAAATCCTCTCACCGTCGGCAGAACGCTCGTCGGGCGCGACAATTCACAATGTCAAATTGTCATTGACAAACCGTTTATCTCGCGCCTGCAAGCCGTGATTGAAGTCAGCAAACACGGTGAGGCGGCGGTGAAAAATCTGAGCAATCGGCAGACGACGTTTGTCAACGGTCAGGCGGTGGATGTTTGTGTTTTGAAGGACGGTGATTGCATTGAATTCGGAAGCGGGCAAACAGTTTCATTTACTTTTCGCCAATCGCAGACGGCTGCCGCCGTTGCCGAATCTTTTAATCCGCGTTTTGCTGACGATTCTTTGCCGATTCAGCCGATGGCGGGCGATGCGACTGTGATGTGGAATGAGCCGCCAATGGCGACAAGCGTTTTGCGCGTTGTGCAGAAGGACGTTTTGCGAATCGGACGCGCTACGGATAACGATATTGTTTTGGACGCGCCGGGCGTTTCGCGCCGTCACGCGCAGCTTGAATACGCGAACGGCAATCAGCCCGTCATCTCGGATTTAGGAAGCACGAACGGAACATTTCTGAACGGCGATGTTCTGCGCTCGCCGCGAGAGCTTTCGCCGTCTGATTGGGTGACGATTGGCGGTTATCTTTTGCGCGTCGAAGGACGCGAAATCAAAAAGCACGATTTGAGCGCGAGCCGTCTGGCGGCTTTTAATGTTGGCAAAACTTACGGCGAAACGGCGGTTTTGCAGGATGTTTCGATTGCGTTTTATCCGCGTGAATTCGTCGGTTTGATGGGCGCGTCGGGCTGTGGGAAATCAACCTTGATGGACGCGAAATGGCAAAAAATTCAAAGGAAACCGCGCTCAACAATTTTATCT
>MWVX01000819.1_pt1 | contig 10214 bp, 7 predicted proteins | sample 1047311 | NCBI WGS metagenome assembly MWVX01 (sample SAMN06349984, study PRJNA376086) | soil metagenome | isolation source: MtG-4 sample Antarctic (ecotone) soil | place: Antarctica | collected 2015-01-13
CCATAATCCCATGTGCTTTATTTTTCCTCTTATTAAAAAAAGAAAATAAAAAATATTCATAAGCAGATTTATAACTATAGCACAAATGCCTAAAGTAATTATGAGGTCTTTAAAAAAAGGAATGGCAACCAATTTTTCTCCATTGCCATTTGCAGGTTTTTTCAACTCCAACCATCTAAAAAAAACAAATAAAAGAAACGCTATGTTGCAAATGAAAGCAAATCTCGATAGAAATTTAAACAAACGCATAAGATCAAATTGTAATTGGTAATTATAAAAGAAAAATTCAAATGTGCCCGCCTGCGAGACCAACCTTGCTTTAGCAACCTTTTGGTGTCACCGACAATGAGGCAAACCTTAAAAATTATTCTTTTGATTAATCAGTTCTCTACATTCCTGGCAGTATCTATTGTGTATTAGAAATGGTAATCATTTCTTTTTTCTCAAGATTTTTTAAAACATCGCTTTTTTCTAATAAGGCCGCACGTAATTTTTTTTGTGATAATAACTGAAGCTGATCGCCTGCGTGTTTGCTTCCTGGTTGTGATGAATTGCCATAACTCAACAAAACACTTGCTCTTACCTTTTTTCCAAATTCTGTTATTGCCACATACGTATCTCCATGCCAGGCAATGTTCTTTTTATCCTTGTCCTCTCTAAAATACATTGCTCTGTAAACACCCATTCTGTCTGGTGCTCCGTTACCAGGATAGTCAATATTATTTGCCCTAAACCGATTTATATCACCATAAGCAACATCAAGCGAACCATATTTTTTTATTACTTCGTCCGCAGCCTGTGCTAATAATTCTGCAGCTTTTTTGGGATCCTTTAAACCATCGGGAGTTGTTACCGGCTCCGTTAAACTCCAGGGCTTAGCAACCATCTCCCTGGTCAATTTTAAGAACCATTGCTCAAATAAAACGGCACCCCGGCTGTCTGCATTTGCTGATTTATCCCAGGCTTTTAAAACTGTTGCGGCTTTTACAGCAAGGCTATCGGGGAATTGCTCAACTGCTATCAACAGATCATCTAAAAATCTGTTAGCAGCTTCCATTTCTGTATTTAATTTATAATCAACCAGTTCATCAAAACTTATTGAGGCATCATCTTTTATCATATTTACTACACGTTGCGGACGTAAGCCCATCTCAACCGGCGACATATAAGCTGGAAATTTTTTTGGATCTAAAGCAACGGGGTAAGTGCTCGTCCAGGGCGGATCATTTGCATTTTGTACAAAGCCCGAAGCAGGGTTAAAGAGTTTTGGCAGATCGTTATAAGGATGTGTTTTGCTCCAGATATATTTTGATGACGTGCCATCTATCGTTCCATTCCAAAACTTCCAGTCACCTTCTTTTCTTACAGGAACATTTCCGTTGAACAGGTACATGATGTTACCTGTTTTATCTGCATAAACAATATTAAACATGGGGTTTTGCAACATTTTTACAGCAGTTTCAAACTCTGCAAAATTTTTTGCTTTTGCCATCTTAAAATACTCCTCCCCCATAAATGCATTCTCGAGTCCTGCAATGCGAACGGCATAAGCTTTGCCCTGCCCGACTCCGTCAGCCAGGCGGGCATTTTTTTCTCCCACCACGGGTCCATGTTTTGAATATTTGAATGTGACATTTTCCTCCTTCATATTTCCATCATCCTGTTTCACTTTTATATTGACAGATTTTTTTTCAAAAGGGAATGTTGTACTGTCGAGCAGGTAACCATCATCTTTAAGAGTAAGCTCATACCTATCACTTGCATCTATAGTATTTACTGTGTGCGTCCACCCAAGGTTTTGATTGAAAGCTATGCTTAATCCGGGAAAACCTATTAGGGATACGCCATAGGCATTAAAGCCAGGGGCATTTAAATGTGCTTCATAAAATGTAAAAAAATCTGACCATGGCAAATGTGGATTAGTAAGCAGCATTGCATTTTTTGATTCTGATCTTGATGGACCGATCGCTATGGAATTAGAACCCGGCGATATTAATCTTTTGCTAATGGCTATATCATTAGCTCCTAAAAATTCAAGACAGACAACTCTTGAACTGTGAGCTAATACATCATAAGCGGTTACAGGTAAAACCTGCTGAAACTCTTTTCCTACATCATCAGGATGTGTTTTTGCATAAGCGTTTATACCTTTTACAAAAGCATCAAGGCAAACTTTGTATTCACCTTTTTGGAGGGCATAATTTTTTTTCGCCTGTTCAGGCAAATTAAAAAGTAAAATTTGTTTATCTGAATTAAAATACTTTTTCCCCCAATATTCTGCAGCTCTGCCTCTTGCCTGTCCATATAATTGTAAAATTAAATTTGCATGGCTTTCCATTTGAGACCAGCCGAATGCATAGTACATTTCTGCTGTGGATTTACCATAAATATGTGGTACGCCATAAGTATCCCACAAAATTTCTGTTTTGGAAGTTTGAGCTCGAGAGGTAAAAAAAACAGAAAAGAGGAATAAAGTAATTAATGCTTTTTTTGTTTTACAAAGAATCTTTTCTTGCATAAAAATTTGTTTAGCCAACAAGTTAAGAATATAGGAAGTAATCCCAATTGTAATTTTTTATTTGATTTCGGTTGTATTCCTGCCTATCATCTTTCGTTGCAGATTTATCCTGATCCGGGCGAAGGACTCCCTCATACATTCTTTTCACAAGGGCGGTTTTCCACCAACCGGTTTTATAAATATTATAAAAATTATCCAAAACTAAGAATGTATAGAACCACATATAATCACAATCACTAAAATAACTTTAAATTGCCGCTCATTACTGAAAAGATATTCATGAAAATTGATTTTAAAAAGCTGCTGCCACACTTACTTGCGATTGCCACATTTGTAATTGTATCGATACTGTTTTGTAAACCTGCTTTTGAGGGCAAAGTGTTACAACAGCATGATATTGTAAGTGTAAACGGGATGGCAAAAAATGCGTTGGATTATAGAGAAAAATTCGGCACTTTGCCTTTATGGAATACCAATTTATTCAGCGGCATGCCTAACTACCAGGTTGCTATTGAAGGACCTAATTACTTATTAAATTTTAGTAAAATTCTTGCGCTTGGTTTACCAATTCCTGCAAACTTTTTTTTACTTGCCTGCATCTGCTTTTACCTGCTTTGTATAGCATTTCGCTGCAATCCATTTGTTGCTATTTTTGGCTCACTTGCCTTTGCTTATTCAACATACGATCCTGTTATTATTAGTGCCGGACATGAAACAAAGATGATGGCAATAGCGTTTGCACCGGCATTGCTTGCGGGCATTGTTTGGCTGTATGAAAAAAAATACTGGATCGGTCTCGCTGTTACAACGTTGTTTGCTACAATGGAAGTCACCGCCAATCATCCACAGATAAATTATTATGTTTTTATCGCAGTCGGTTTTATGACGATTAGCTATATTATACACTGGGTAAAAAATAAGGAATGGAAACACATGGCAATTGCTTTATCATTAGCTCTTGTTGGCGCACTGATTGGTATTTTTAATTCCGGGGTTACTTTTCTTACAACGTATGACTATGCTAAATATACAATGCGTGGGGGTAAAACTATTGAGGTTAGTGAGAAAGGAATTACCCAAAAGAAAACCACTGGATTGGATAATGATTATGCTTTTCAATATAGCCTGGGTAAAAGTGAAACCGTTACTCTTTTAATGCCTAATTCTTATGGGGGCAGCAGTTCACAAACGTTTGATGAAAATTCAAATCTTGTAAAACAACTGGTTGATAAAAATGTTCCGGAAACAAATGCCATGCAGCTTGCCTCATCTATTCCAAAATATTGGGGAGGCATTGTAGAAGGCACTGCCGGTCCGGTTTATTTAGGAGTAATCAGTTGTCTTCTTTTTATAATCAGCTTCGTGGTTCTAAGAACACATCATAAATGGTGGATTTTAGCTACAGTGGTGTTTGCAATTTTTATGGCATGGGGAAAGTATTTTCCCGGCTTTAATGAATTTCTTTTTAATTCGCTGCCTTTGTATAGTAAATTCAGGGCACCATCAATGGCATTAGTGATACCGCAGCTTTTAGTTCCATTATTGGCTGTGCTTTGTTTGCAGCAAGTTCTGTTTGCAGCAAGAACTGAAGAATTTCTTGCCAAAAATTTTAAAAAGATATTATACGCATTAGGTGGTTTGGTTGTTTTTATAGGAATTATTTATTTGATGAACGATTATAAAGCGCCTATTGATAAAGAAATTATTGCAGCATATAGTAAAGCGCCGGAAGGCAGCGATATTGGGCGAATGATTGTTAGTGGAATAATGACTGACAGAAAAGAAATGTTTAGCGGCGATCTGCTTCGTGTTCTTGGTTTTGCAGTATTGTTAGCAGGGCTTTTATATTTAAGAAGAAGAAAAATAATGTCATCACTTGTTGTGATCATTATACTTATACTTATAAGCACTGGTGATCTTTTTATAACAGGTAAAAAATATTTGGGCGAGGATAATTATATTGATAGCGACACTTATACTGAAGTAAACTTTAAACCCTCGGAGGCAGATGCATTGATCCTGCAGGATAAAGATCCTCACTATCGTGTTTATAATTTGGCGCCAGACCGTTTTAGTGAATCAAAATCAGCTTACTATCATCGCTCTATCGGCGGCTATCATGCGGCAAAGCTGCGGCTTTACCAGGATTTAATAGAAACACAACTTTCTAAAAGCCCCATGAACAGAGCAGTGCTGAATATGCTTGATACAAAATATTTCCTGATTCCGGATCAGCAAGGGAGCGGTATAATTAATGTACAAAAAAATGACAGCGCTTTGGGAGCAGCATGGTTTGTAAAACAAATACAACCAGTTAACGGACCCGTTGAAGAAATAAAAGCATTGGATAATTTTGATCCTGCACAAACCGTATTTATTGATAAAAATCAAAATGCTAACATTCCACCACTGTCATTTGATTCTTCTGCAAAAATAAAATTGACAAAGTACACCAATGATGAAATAGAATATATAAGTGATACAAAGAGTGATCAGTTTGCAGTATTCAGTGAGATATATTATGGCGCAGGATGGAATGCATATGTTGATGGAGCGAAAACACCCTATTACAAAGTGAATTATTTACTTCGTGGTATGCCTGTTGCTGCAGGTCATCATGTTATCAATTTTAAATTTGAGCCTGCATCCTATAAAACAGGATATACCCTCGCAACCATAGGGAATATTTTATTATATCTTTTTCTTATCGGCGGTATATATATGAGCTTTCGTAAAAAAGAATTGCAATATTCTTTTGTAAAGCAGGATAATGCCAACGCATAGTATGGATCTATCAATTATAATAATCAATTATAAATCGGCGCATCATGTTCTGGCTTGTATTGAAAGTATCTACCGCCAAACACAGAAGTATAGCTTTGAAATAATTGTGGTAGATAATGATTCAGAAGATGACAGTGAGGCAAAAATTCGTTCTGCATACCCAAACATTATTTGGTTACAAAGTGGTTACAATGCAGGTTTTGCAAGAGCTAACAACTCAGGCATCCGGGCATCAACCGGTGAATACATTTTAGTATTAAATGCTGATACTATTATTTTAGATAACGCATTGGATAAAACAATAGACCTGTTTAAAAATAAAACTGATGCGGTAGCCTGTGGCGTTCAACTTTTAAATCCGGATAACACTCATCAAATATCAGGTGCATATTTTAAAAAAGGTGGTTTGAATGTTTTACTTCCCCTGCCCTACCTGGGTAGATTTATCAGGTACATGGGGTATAAAATGAAAACCAAAATTCCTAGTATTAAAAGTGTTACTGCAGAGCAGGAAGTGGATTGGATAGTCGGTGCATTTATTATGGTAAAAAAAGAAGTGTTGGAAAGAACAGGATTATTTGACGAGGATTTTTTTATGTACTCTGAAGAAATTGAGTGGTGCAGCAGGTTAAGAAAACATGGAAAGTTGTATTTGTTTGAAGCGCCAAAAGTTATTCATATTGGTGGAGGTACCAGCGGTGACTATTACAATACCGATAATGACAACAGCAGAAATCTCTGGAGTAAAAAAGCGACACAGATAATTATTTCGATGCTGCTGCGTATAAGAAAACAGTTTGGCATTTTTTATTACCTTCTTGTTTGCTTCTTCTTCATTTTTGAGATCCCTGTTTTTGTAATAGGATTATTAATTGAAAAAACTTTCAGGGGAAGAAATGCAAAATTCACATGGGAGAATGTTTCAGGCTATATTAAAAACACAGGATACATAATAACATATTTTTTCAGGATCCTTGTGAACAAGCCTTTCTTTTATAAGGTTTATTAAAAGGAGGTTTGGATATTTTGCTAATTAAAAACAAACCATGTATATACGAAACCTTAGTAGAAAACAATTAATAATGTTGATAAACCTTATTACCTTATTTTAAATTTGAAGAAAATGAAAATAGAATATAATAATTTATATACTCATTTTATTTTCACTACTCTACATCGTTTGCCGGTTATTGAAGAAAAACATCGCCAACGAATTGAAAAATATATTACAGGCATAGTAAATAATAATGACTCTCATTTATATTCTATTTATGCTAACCCTGAACATGTTCATTTTCTAATATCACGGTCGCCCAAAATATCAGAAGAAATCCTTGCTAACATAGTTGCTGAAAGTTCGCAACGATTTATAAATGAAAATAAATTTTGTGCTGCCCATTTTGCATGGCAAGATTCGGCTTCTGCCTTTTCAGTATCAAAATCTGATGTAGATAAAGTTTGTAAATACATACTTAATCAACTTGAGCATCATAAAAAAATAACATTTCAGACAGAATATGAAACATTTATAAAATTTTATCAAAAGACTTTGCAGCCATTTAGAAGCATTTAATAAAATAAGGTAATAAGGTTGTAGGGAGCTGAATATTTTTCTACTAAGGTTAAAAATCAAAAGGAAATGTTTTTATAAAACTATGCGTCATAAATATTACCCAACAAAATATTAATTAGCCAATGTAATGCAGCTATCAATTATCATCATCAATTACAATACGTTTCAATTAACCTGCAATTGCATTCAGTCAATAAAAGAAAAATTAGTTGATCTTACTTATGAGATCATTTTGGTTGACAATGATTCTTCTGAATGTGATCCGAATTTGTTTTTGAAAAAATTTCCTAACGCCAGGTTGATAATTAGTGCTGAAAATACAGGTTTTACAGGAGGCAATAATATCGGCATCGCAAAGGCAAAAGGAGAATATATTTTATTGCTTAACAGCGATACTGAATTAATAAATAATGCTCCAAAAATTTGCTACGATTATATGCAGCAACATCCTGAAGTGGGGATGACGACTGCACAATTGGTGTACCCTGATGGAAAAATGCAATACAATTGCCGGAGGTTCAGAACCATAAGCTGGGAACTACTGGAGATTTTTCCGCTACACCTGCTGCTACCAAAAAGAAAGAAAGAGCAATTAATGCTACATCATTATTTTGATCATAAAAGCATTGCCACATGCGATTGGGTTTGGGGAACATTTATGTTCTTTCCAAAAAAAAAATTAAATGAATTAAGTGGAAAAAAGTTAGCTGATGATTTTTTTATGTATGTCGAGGATGTCCTTTGGTGTTGGGATCTTAAGAACTTAGGTTATGAAATTATTTTTTTGCCAGACGCAAAGGTGATGCATGTACATAAAGGGAGCACATCAAAAGATAAATTGCAAAAAGTAAGAATGACTGGAATAAAAAACCATGCGAAGTTTATGAAAAAGTTTTATCCCGATTTTCGCTGGTATATTTTTGCTGCTGTTTATTATACAAAACAATACGCAGCATTGTTGGTCGGAAAGATGTTTGAGAAATGATACTAAGGTAAAAGTAAGGCCGCAAATAATAACAGACATCCTCAACTATTCAACTGAATTGAATCGATTGTTGTGTAATTATTTTTAAATTACAGAGGTTGGTAAAAAACCCTTTACAGCTAAACTGCTCAAAAGCTGTGATTCAAAAGCACTTTCCGGCTTTTACTATTACGAATTAAAATTCCCAAAAAAAGAGGTGGCATTTTTTAAACTGAGCTGGATATCGATTAATGGAAGTTTATAAGAAATAAGAGTTGTCAGATTGAAATTAAAATTTAACTTCTGTTAGCATTCGTAAGCCACTCCCGATAATCTCAGTGCGACAAAGTCTCCCTTTAGGGAGATTTAGAGGGCGAGGGTGCTGGTTTCAACTCCTCCCCTTCAACATAGGCACAAAAGAAAAATTTTCAAAAGCTTCTTCTTCATAGCTTCCATCATCTTTTTTAGTGATTCGATGCATACGTTGATGTTTATCTTCATCAAGCGGAAGAACCATTTTGCCACCGGGCTTTAATTGTTCAATTAATTTAGGAGGAATTTCAGGAGCGGCGGCAGTTATAATTATTTTGTCAAACGGTGCATATGTTGGCAAGCCTTCGAAGCCATCACCATAAAAATATTTTATGCCCGGATATTTTGGTTTAAAAATAAAATTTTTGTTTTTATCATAGAGCCTTTTCTGCCGCTCAATAGTAAAAACCTGTGCTCCCATTTCTGCCAGGATAGTTGCCTGGTAAACACTGCCTGTTCCAATTTCCAAAACTTTCTCATATTGTTTAACCTGCAATAACTGTGTTTGATAAGCAACAGTGTAGGGCTGGGAAATTGTTTGTCCTTCCGCAATCGGGAAAGCCCTGTCTTCATAAGCAATATCCTGCAAGGCTGTATCTAAAAAAAAATGCCGCGGAATATTTATCATGGCGTTCAATACTTGTTCATCAGTAATTCCTTTGTCCCTGATCGTATCAATTAGTTTTTTTCTAAGTCCCTTATGGCGATATGAATCTTCATAATTTCTCATCGATGCAAGATAAAAAATGTAAGTATGAAAATTACAAACCTTAGGCATAGCTTTTGCCAATAAGGGGATATGAAAAAAATATTTACCTATGCTGCCATAATCTGCAGCTTTTTAATTTCTTGTAATAATAACGGACAAAGCGACAATGATGCGGAAAAAGATAATAAACGAGAGAAAAAAAAGATCACTAAGCGGGATTTCAGCGTCACCCCTCAAAATGCATATAATGATATTTTTCTTGACAGTAGTAATGTAGAAACATTCATTACAGAAAAAAAACTGCCTGATTCATTAGTAAGACGACTAAGAAGTTTTTATAATGCACGCAATTACCAGTTTGCATGGTTTACTTCCAACGGACTAACAGAACAGGGACTTACTTTTTGGAACATCCATAATTATGAAACCTTTGCAGGTGATACATCATTAAAAAATGCTTCGCTTCAAAAAAAGATGGATAACCTTGTCGCAGATTCCAGTTTCGTGGTAAGCGCTTCAAATAAATCAATGATAAATACGGAGCTTTCATTAACGGTGGACTTTATAAAATATACATTAGGTAATTATGAAAAAGGATATGTAAAGCGAAAAGAAATGGAACGCTTTATCCCTATTAAAAAGGAAGATCCAATAACGCTTGCAGATTCTCTATTAAACAAGAAGCACAAGGATGATAAATATTTTGAAGATGTAAATAGCGCATATAAACTGCTGAAGGTTGAATTGAACAGGTATATTGATATAGCAAAGAATGGCGGCTGGCAACAGCTTCCGGCAGATGCAAAACAATTTAAAAAAGGAGTTTCTTCACAAGCTATTGCAGTTTTAAAAAGGCGGTTACAAGTTATAGGTGAAGTGCCTTTGAGTGATAGTTCTCTTGCTTTTAATGATACACTTATGATGGGCATCAAAAGAGTTCAACAAGCTTTTGGTTATAAGCCTGATGGTATTGTAACATCCTCATTAATAAAAGATCTGAACGTTCCGGTTCAAAAAAGAATAGAACAGATATTAATAAATATGAACCGAATGCGCTGGATGCCGCACGAACCGGAAGGCAAACTTATCCTTGTTAACATCCCTGAATTTGTATTGCATTTTGTTGACGGAAAAAATAAAGTTTTTGATATGAATGTGGTTGTTGGTAAAGAAGGACACAACACCATGACGTTTACCGGCAAGCTGAGCACAATTGTTTTTAGCCCTTTCTGGAATGTACCCCAAAGCATTGTAGAAAAAGAAATAATGCCCAAGATGGCCAGCAATCCCGATTACCTTGCAAATGAAAATATGGAAATCACAGGTGATGAAGGCGGCTTGCCTGTTATAAGGC
>MWVX01000820.1_pt1 | contig 10201 bp, 9 predicted proteins | sample 1047311 | NCBI WGS metagenome assembly MWVX01 (sample SAMN06349984, study PRJNA376086) | soil metagenome | isolation source: MtG-4 sample Antarctic (ecotone) soil | place: Antarctica | collected 2015-01-13
ATTAAAACTGTAATGAAAAAATAATTTGTTTTCATACCAATACTATTATACCGTAATGATTGACAGAAGTTAAATCTAATGCTAAAATTTAGCGGTAACAAATCACAGGTTGATATTTTAACTGATATAATTTTTATCCGGCAGTTCAATACTTAACATGAACATTCAAACGAATATCTAGTAATCTATTGTATACTAATGCCTTATAAATAATTTAATTAGTTTATGACAACATTAATTTTCCATTCCCTTTTTTAGTCGCACCTTTACCCTTCTGCTTTACCCTGAATTTACTGCTACTTAAACAATTTTTGTATGTATACCAATGTCTGGAATAAGTATTTGCCTGTAATCAGGATTTTGATAAAAAAGTCTATAAATGCTGAACAATCTCTGAATTTGAATATTTCAGATTTCGAAAGAGCAGGTTTAGGAAGAAAATCCGGCTATAAATTCAATATTGTATTTCAGAAGGGCAAAGTAGAAAATGTGATCATTGCATCTCCGCTTGCTTCTAATCTTGCCTCGCTTTTATTGGCTGATCCGGTAATCAAAGAATTGTTTCTCCAGCATGAGTATACAATTAGTATGAATACAAAATTTCAACTGGGTATAAAATGTGTTCCTTCTGAAGAAATGCAAACCGCGGTACCGGAAGAAGCAACTGAGCCGGTGTCTGCTAACGGATAATAGAAACTATAATTATTATTTTGCTAATTGCTCTCTTATTCTAATCCCTGGAATTCATTTTTTCGATGATCCCCGATCAGTTATATCCTTCTGCAACTCTTTATTTATAATAACACCGGCTTTGGCACCTTCAGCAGCAGCCACTATTACAAAATGCATGTCTTTATCTGCATCCCCGGCCACAAATAAACCTGGAGTGCTCGTTTGCTGATATTTGTTGGTAACTATTACACCTTTTTTACTCGTTTCACAATCGAATACATCAGTGAGGTCGCAGTGTTGTGTAAATCCGTTTACAAAAAATAGTGCATCGCATGGTATTTCTTTACCGTTTTTAAGAACAATAAATTTTAATTCCCCGTTTTTCTCATCAAGTTTATCAACAAGTTCTGTAATAACTTCAATCCCGTTTGCATCGAGTTGTTGTTGTTGTGCTGATTTTATTTTTTTTCCGCCATCAGTAAATAATGTGATATCACGGCTCCAGGATTTTAAGTTCAGGGCCATTTCCCAGCCATCTTTGTCTTTAGCATACACACCTAATTTTTTGTCCCTTACTTCCCATCCATCACAATAAGGACAGTGAAAAACAAACTTCCCGTATAATTCTTTGAAACCAGGCAGGGTAGGTATTTTATCAATCAATCCGGTTGCGATCAGTAATTTTTTCGAATAGTAAATATTGCTTTGCTCATCATGTACCACAAAAACATCATCTTTATTTTTTCTGGCGTTGGTTATTTTTTTAAAGAGCAGATTAACCCCATATTTTTTTATTTCGGCGTAGCATAGTTTTAAAAAATCAGAAGGCAAAATGGCATCCCTGGTGAGATAATTATGCATGCCATGTGAAGATCGGTTTCTTTGTTCACCGGTATCAAAAATGATAACTTTTCTTCTGCACCGTCCCAGTACTACGGCAGCGTTTAAGCCTGCAGGACCCCCGCCTACAATAATTACATCTTGTACATCCATAAAAATCAATTAAGAGTATTTCGTTGCAAACATGATGCTAAGAAACAATTGAAAATAAAGTTCCGGAATGCATCATAAATGCTGGATGTATAAATCCCCGGCATCTACTCCATAAAATACTTTATATTGTCAGCAGAACATTAAATGAAATCGAGCAAAGCAACCTTTAGTTTAATATTGATACTGCTGTTTCTGGTCATTGCAATTGTGAAAAGGTGGCAGGAACCTGTAAAAGGTGAACTCTTCGATCGCACTCCTGAGCAATTGCATTTTACAAAACATTCGCTGTGCAGGATGGATTGCCGCCAGATTAGTAAAGAAGATATAGAGGAAGTGATGGAAAAAGGCGTGATCAACCTGAATAAATCAGATAAGAATGATAGGCCATGCCCTGTTTTTGCATTACAGGGAAGGACCAGCGATAAACAATACATCCGGGTGATTTTTGCACAATGCCGGGATGAGACAAAAGTAGTGACCTGCTATGATCTTGAGAAAGATTTTACCTGCCATTGTCCGGGGGTGGAAAAAAGGGAGAAACAATAATGCATAGTTTAATCAGACCCCTGCACATCATCTATATAATTTATGCATTCGGCCTTTTCATACTATTGATGATCCCTGTTTTTTTGTTTGCTGTTGTTACTTCCTTCCTCGGCAATATCAGGGGTGGCAATCTTATTTATGCAGCTTGTAATTTATGGGGCGATGTTTGGTTTTTTTTAATTGGTATAAGACATACAAATATTTATGAACAACCTTTGGTCAAAGGCGCATCTTATATTTTTGTGGCTAATCATATCTCTTATCTTGATGCTCCTGTGATAGCAAAAACATTCCGGCAAAATATCAGGGCATTGGGAAATGCGGAAATAGCAAAAGTTCCCATCTTTGGTTTTATTTATCGAAAAGCCATCGTAACAGTTGACCGCAGCAGCGTTGGCAATAGAACCAAAAGTGTTCAGGTATTGAAATCAATTCTCCGGAAAGGAATTTCTGTTTTGGTTTTTCCTGAAGGTACATTTAATCCTACCCCTCATCCTTTAAAAAGTTTCTATGACGGCGCTTTCAGGATTGCTATTGAAACAACTACGCCATTACGGCCTGTATTGTTTCTGGATGCGTATGATCGTATGCATCCCTCATCGGTTTTTTCCATTAATCCTGGCATCAGCCGCTCTGTTTTTTTACCTGAAATAGCTGTAGAGGGTTATACGCTAAAAGATTTGCCATTGCTAAGGCAAAAAGTTTTTGATTTGATGGAAGAGAAACTACGGCAGTATAAAGCATCGTGGATAAAAGATTAATTTTGCGGCAGTGCTACCATGTATGCGGAGATTATAATACCACTTGCCTTACCTAAAAACTATACATGGGAAATTCCTGAGCATTTATCAGGCACATTGCTGCCTGGCTGCAGGGTGGAAGTAAACCTCGGCAAGCATAAAAAATATGCGGGTATTATTAAAACTCTCCATGACAGGAAACCTCTGCATTTTGAAACCAAAGAAATTTTAAATCTCCTTGATGCAGAACCAGTAATCTATCCTTTTCAATTAGAATTATGGGAGTGGATAGCCAATTATTATATGTGTACCGAAGGCGAAGTGATGGCTGCTGCTTTACCTGCACATTTTAAATTATCAAGTGAAACGGTCATAGTATTTAATGAAGAATTTGGAGACGATTTTTCAGGATTGGATAATGAAGAATATCTGGTGGCAGAAGCGCTGCTGATGAAACACGAGCTGCGACTGAGTGAAGTACAACAAATACTGGATGTGACGCATGTATACCCGATAGTGAACCGGTTAATCGGCAAGAAGGTTGGATTTGTATGGGAAGCACTCAAACAAACATATGCCCCCAAAAAAGAAAGTTTTGTACTGCTGAATCCGGATTACAGCAATGAAGATAAGTTAGCAAATTTGCTTAATAACTGGAGTAGGGCACCAAAACAAATGGAGTTGTTACTGGGATACCTGCACCTGATGAAGACCGAAGGCGAAGTGACAAAATCAGGCTTGTTGAAAAAATCAAATGCATCAGATGCGCAGCTGAAAGGGCTTATAGATAAAGGAATTCTGAGGGTGGAAAAGCGCAGCGTTGACAGGATTCATTATTTACCTAAAGAAGTTAATATCGATTTTCAATTGAGTGCAGCACAAAATGAAGCATATGAAAGTACTGTTGCATCATTAAAGGAAAAAGCAGTCTGCCTGTTGCATGGCATCACATCAAGCGGTAAAACCCTTATTTATATCCGGCTGATAGAAGAATATATTAGGAAAGGCCAACAGGTTTTATATATGCTTCCTGAAATAGCGCTTACCTCTCAGATCATTCGACGGTTGCGAAAATATTTTGGTGGCTATATTGGTATTTATCATTCTAAATTCAATCAAAATGAAAGGGTAGAAATATGGAACCGTATAAAGACAGGTGAAATGAAAGTAGTGCTGGGTGCACGATCTTCACTATTTCTGCCTTATTATAATTTGGGTCTTATCATTTGCGATGAAGAACATGATACTTCCTATAAGCAACAAGATCCATCGCCCCGCTATCATGGGCGTGATGCAGCTATTTATCTTTCTTCATTAACACAGGCAAAAGTTTTATTGGGCACGGCCACACCTTCTTTGGAAACCTATCACAATGCGAAAGGAGGAAAATATGGTTTTGTGGAACTGATGGAACGCTATGGAGAGGTAAAACTGCCATCAATAGAAATGATTGACCTGCGTGCAGTTCCAAAAAAGCAGGGAGAAAAAATAATGTTCTCCATGCAGCTCCTGGAAGAAATAAAAAGTGCAGTAAGTAAGAACCGGCAGGTAATACTTTTTCAAAACCGCCGTGGTTACTCACCTTATCTAATTTGTGGAGTTTGCGGATGGATAGCTCAATGTAAACATTGTGATGTCTCGCTTACTTTCCATAAGTTTTCCAATAAACTCAAATGCCATTATTGTGGAAATGTTTATCCTATAATAAATTCATGTATGGCATGTGGCAATGACAGGCTGATGCAAAAAAGTTTTGGTACAGAGCGGATAGAAGAAGCGCTTGAAGAAAGCCTTGCTGGTGTAAAAATAGGACGTATGGATTTTGATGCAGTCCGGAATAAGCATGCCCATGATGTATTGATTCAGCAATTTGAACAAAGAAAACTTGATGTGCTTGTGGGTACACAAATGGTAGTGAAAGGACTTGACTTTGACAATGTAGACCTTGTGGGCATTATTGATGCTGATGGTTTATTGCATTTTACAGACTTCAGGGTACATGAAAGAGCTTTCCAGTTAATGGAACAGGTAAGCGGGCGGGCGGGCAGGAAGGATGGAAAAGGAAGAGTGATGATCCAAACCTCCACACCGCAGCACCCACTGTTGCTACATGTAGCCCATCATGATTACAAGGGAATGTATAATGAAGAAATAGCAAAGCGGAAACAATTTTTTTATCCTCCTTTTTCACGCATTATCAAAATTATACTCAGGCATAAAGAGAGAGAATTGGTACAACAGGCGGCTCACCAGATCGCAAATGCACTTGCTACGCCTTATGGAAAATATATTGTGGGCCCGGCAGAACCCGTTGTCAATCGTGTACGGAACCAGTATTTGATGGAGCTAATTTTAAAACTTCCACGCGATAGTCAAACAATAACAAATTGCAAAACCGATATATTAAAAGCGATCGCTGCCATACATAGTGAAAAGAAATTTTTAAGGGTTGCAATTATTCCCGATGTGGATGCTATCTGATTAAAATGTTGATGGTTGACTCATTATTGACTCACATCATTTATTTGCAATTTTCACCATCATCATTTCATCATATTCATAAGTTTTAAAACCCGGCTTCGCTTTCTTAGCCGCCCATACCATGGTTTTGGCCACATCACTAACTTCAACGGCCCTGTATTTTTTTAATCCACCGATAAATGCAAAAGATGTTGCCTGCATCAGTTCTTTAACTATTCCCTCGCCTTTGCGTTTTTCTTTGCGAAAACCCAGTAACATTGACGGCCTGAAAGCAGACACTGATGCCAGCTCTATGGCTTTTACTGCATCTTCTACCTCGCCTTTTAGTTTCAGATAAAAATTAGCGCTTCTGCTGCTGGCACCGACAGAAGAAACAAACAGGTAATTCTCACAGCCCGTTTCTTTTGTTAATTGTGCTGACTTCACCACTATATCAAAATCAATTTTTCTGTACACTTCTTTATTACCATTCACTTTTTGTCTTGTAGTGCCAATTGCACAGAATACCACATCACTGCCATCTATGCCTAATTTAAGTGATTCGTGATCGGAGAAATCTACAAGCTTTACTTCAGTTTTTGGATCAGTATGTTGAAAGGGCCTGCGCACTAAAAGCCTGATGGTGGAGAAATACTCCTCTTTCTTGAGTGCCTGCCACAAATGTCCTCCAATCAAACCGGTAACGCCAATGATCGTTGCAGTTCTGCTCATATTTTTTGTGTAACCTTGTGTTTTTGAAAGGAACACATGCAAATTCGTGAAAATTTTTCGCTCAGACCCTATAATACATTTGGTATTGATGCCTATGCAAAACATTTCATCACTTTTAATTCCATTGAATCCCTGAACAAGATATTTGATGATTCGAAGCTTCAAAAAGCAGGGTCATATTTTATATTGGGCGGTGGGAGCAATATTCTTTTTACAAAAAATTTTCATGGCTTTGTTTTAAAAAATGAAATTGAAGGCATAGAGCTGGATGGTCAAAATGAAGAATATGTTTATTTAAAAGTTGGCGCCGGTGTAAACTGGCACCAGTTTGTGATGTATTGCATAGAAAAAAATTATGCAGGTGTTGAAAACCTTGCTTTGATACCCGGCAATGTAGGCGCATCACCCATGCAAAACATTGGTGCATACGGGGTGGAATTAAAGGATGTATTTCATCAGCTTGAGGCAATGCATATTCAACAAAAAACCTGTAAAATGTTTACAGCAGAAGAATGCAGCTTTGGTTATCGTGAAAGTGTTTTTAAAAATAAACTCAAAGGACAATATATAATTTGCAATGTCACTTTCCGACTCAGAAAACAACCTCGGTTCAATACCAACTATGGCGCTTTAAAACATGAACTGGAAAAACAGAATGTCACAGAATTGAACATCCGTGCCATAGCCGACGCTGTGATGCACATCCGCCGTTCAAAACTTCCTGATCCCTCTGAGCTCGGCAATGCTGGCAGTTTTTTCAAAAATCCCCAGCTACCTCTTAATAAATTTAATGAATTGAAAATTATTTACCCATCTATCCCATGGTACCCGGTGAATGACGACTTTGTAAAAGTTCCCGCGGGGTGGTTGATAGAAAATTGCGGTTGGAAAGGATACAGGAATGGCGATGCAGGTTGTTATGATAAACAGGCTTTGGTATTGGTCAATTATGGAAATGCGACCGGCTCAGAAATATTGGCACTAAGTAAAAAAATCATTCATTCGGTAAAAGAAAAATTTAATGTTGAACTGGAAAGAGAAGTAAATATTGTTTAAAATGCAATTCAATTAAATATTCTCATTTGAAATCTTCTTCATCCTCATCATACGAAGTGGACGATTGAATGTTCAACATACTTCCCATGAGGTCTTTAAACTCTACAGAGTTTTCAAGAATTTTCTTACTGATCAGTGAATAGGCAGCCAGCCCGTGCAATACAAACTCCATCAACAGAGCTGCTTCTTTTTCTGCTGCATGGCTAAATGTTTTTTTGACCAATGCATTCAGTCCGTCAATTTTATATAAAGCATTGATCTTGTCCCTGTCGCTGGTGGCAAATATCAGGTTTATATTGTTTCCTTTGTCAAACCAATTGATGATGGAACGATAGGGGTTATCCACTGTTTGTGGTGCTTCTCCTTTTTTTGGCGCACGCTTTTTTAGCGACTCCGGGTTTGGAAAATATTGAACAAATTGGGTTCGTATGGATTTATCAAGCAGGTTCATAGCTACCTGGTAGGGACCTTCCTGCTCTCCTTCATATACCAGTTCTATCTTACCCGTGATTGAAGGAATGATGCCTATAAGATCAGATATCCAGATTTGAGTTGTTTTTTCTCTGGATATAATAGCCCGGCGTTCAGCGGCACTCACCGCATTTTCAAAAGCAGAGATTGTTAACCTGGCACTCACACCACTTTTTTTATCGACAAATTCACTGCCCCTTGCTTCAAAAGCCACTTGTTCAATAAGTCGTTTAACCAAGTCACTGATCGTTATCTTTTGTTTTTGCTCTTGTGATATGTCTGCTTCCTGTTCTGTAATGGCAAGTGCATTTTCGAGCGATTTGGGATAATGAGTTAATATTTGGCTTTCTATTCTATCTTTTAACGGAGTTACAATTGAACCACGATTGGTATAATCTTCCGGGTTGGCAGTAAATATGAATAAAATATCCAGTGGCAGGCGCAATTTGAATCCCCGGATCTGCACATCACCTTCTTCCAGAATATTAAATAGTGCCACCTGTATCCTTGCCTGCAGGTCAGGCAGTTCATTGATGACAAAAATGCTTCGGTTGCTTTTAGGAATAATGCCATAATGGATCACCCGCTCATCCGCAAAACTCAAACGCAGGTTTGCAGCTTTGATCGGGTCTATGTCACCTATAAGATCGGCTACACTTACATCGGGGGTAGCTAATTTTTCTCCGTACCGCTGACTGCGGTGCATCCATTCTATCGGTGTATCCTCACCTTTTTCGTGTATGATATCACGGGCATATTTTGAAATAGGTTGCAGGGGATCATCATTAATATCACTCCCGGCAATCACTGGTATGTATTCATCAAGCAACTCAGTCATTTGCCTTGCCATACGTGTTTTTGCCTGGCCCCGTAATCCAAGGAATAAAATATTATGCTTACTTAGCAATGCTCTTTCTACATCGGGAATTACAGAATCTTCATAACCAATAATACCGCTAAATGTTTCTTCTTTGGCTTCCAGTTTATCAATCAGGTTTCGTCGAAGCTCTTCTTTAATAGTTTGCCTCTTATATCCTGACTCTTTTAATTCACGTATTGTATTAATTCGTTTAATGTCCATGCTTATATATGCAATTTGGGAGGAATTATTTAATGGGAAAGCGATGCCAAAGGATTTTTGTTATCTAAACTTTTGAATTGGAGACTTATACTTTCAAAGTTAATGAGCCTGCCTGCTAATAAACCGTTTTTCTTTTGCCACTCTCAAAATCCTTAAAGATAAAGGCACCCAAGCGGTCTAAGGATGCGAAGAATGCTTTACCGTTATTTGTTTCTGTAAATTCCTGCACGAACCGTTGCAGGTAAGGATCTGTAGCGATCATAAAGGTAGTGATGGGAATTTTTAGTTTTTTACATTGAGCAGCCAAATTCAGGCATCGTGCTGTGATCTTGCGATCAAGTCCAAAGCTGTTTTTATAATATTTACGGCCAATTTTCAAACACGTGGGTTTGCCATCAGTGATCATGAATATCTGTTTATTCGGATTTTTCCTTCTGCGCAAAATATCCATTGCTAATTCAAGACCTGCTACCGTATTTGTATGATAAGGACCTACCTGCAAATAAGGAAGATCTTTGATCTCTACAGGCCACGCATCATTGCCAAAAACAACTATATCCAGGGTGTCTTTCGCATACTTTGTGGTGATGAGTTCGCTAAGTGCCATAGCTACCTTCTTAGCGGGTGTGATGCGGTCTTCTCCATACAGAATCATTGAATGAGATATATCTATCATCAATGCAGTGGAAGTCTGTGTTTTGAAATCTGTTTCCCTGATAGAAAGATCATCTTCCTGCATGGTAAAATCATCCAAACCATGGTTGATTTGGGCATTGCGGATAGATTCTGTAAAATCAATTTGCTCAAGCATATCACCAAACTGGAAAGGCCGGCTATCCGGGCTTACTTCATCGCCCTGCCCGGGTTTGAAAGTTTGGTGTTCACCACTTTTAGTTTTTTTTAATTTGCCGAAAATCTCTTCCAGGCTGCGTTTGCGAATGCCCTGTTCGGTTTTTGGTGTGATCTGGATATTTCCTGCCTCGTTGTTTTCTGTGATGTAACCTTTCTCTTTGAGCTCTTCGATAAAATCGCCCATGCCATATTCATCATCTGTCAGTTCATATTTTTTGTCCAGCTGATTTAACCATTGTAAGGCTTCTGCCACATCACCACTTGTATAAGTAAGCAATTGCATAAAAAGGTCCAGTAACTGGTCAAAACGGGTTTTCCCTTTTTCGTTTGGATCAAACTTTGTAAAATGAAATCCTTTCATTCAGAATATAATTTACAAATTTATGCTGCGTAGCTTCAACAGAATAAAAATACCGAACATTAAAACTGTCCGGTATAGAAGTGTTGTTAACTTTTATTCCTTCTTTTTCCTAAAACAGGAACCTAATGCTATTTGCTGACTATTTAAGTTTATCTTAATTGGGTGCTATCTGCTGCTTTGCCCGGAGTTTCCTGAACCTGTATCGGAGACATGTTGTATTTTTTTTCAACCTCACCC
>MWVX01000821.1_pt1 | contig 10197 bp, 8 predicted proteins | sample 1047311 | NCBI WGS metagenome assembly MWVX01 (sample SAMN06349984, study PRJNA376086) | soil metagenome | isolation source: MtG-4 sample Antarctic (ecotone) soil | place: Antarctica | collected 2015-01-13
ATACACTGCTCCCATGATCATTTTTCCATTATGCTCAAGGCCTATGCTTACACAACATAGAGGAATACCATTTGCAAAATTTACTGTTCCATCTATAGGATCAATTATCCATTTATACTCGCTATCTACGCCTTGCTCACGGATAATTATTAAAACTTCTCCAGCTTCTTCACTTAAAATGTTATGTTCAGGAAAATCTTCGGTAATTATATCTATAATTGCTTTTTCAGCAGCATGGTCGGCCTCAGTTACTAAATTGTTTATTCCTTCTTTATTGAAAATCTTGAACGGGCCATTAAAAAATCTTTGTAATTCAAAAGCCCCGGCTTCGGTTGCCTTTATCAATGTGGATTTTAACATGGTACAAATATAATCCTGCTACATTGATTAATTGTTGAATGTAAAATGGTTATTTATTGTAAGCGACATTGTATTTAAAACCATATAACAAATTAACGGATCAACCGATTAACGGATTAACTTTTTGCTCATTGAAAATAAAATTCGTATTTCGTTAGCCAAAAACCTGTTATCTGCAGCTTTCAATTATCATAATAAATTATAATGTAAAATTTTTTTTAGAACAATGCCTGTGCTCTGTACTAAAGGCAATACAAAATATAGAAGCAGAAATTTTTGTAGTAGATAATAACTCAACAGATGACAGTAAACTCTTCTTCAAAGAAAAATTTAATGCCGTTAAGTTCATCTGGAATAAAAAAAATCTGGGTTTTGCCAAAGCAAATAATGCCGCCTTACATTTTGCAAAAGGTAAGTATATTTTATTTCTTAATCCTGATACTATTGTTGGGGAAGATTGTTTTGTAAAATGTATTTCATTTTTTGATGCTCATGTTGATGCAGGGGCTTTAGGGGTGCATATGATTGATGGATCAGGCCGGTTTTTAAAAGAAAGTAAACGATCGTTTCCCTCTCCGCTAACCTCGCTTTATAAACTTTCCGGATTAACAAGGATGTTTCCCCGCTCTAAGATATTTGCACGATATCACCTTGGAAACCTTAATGAAAATGAAAACAGTGAAGTGGATGTACTTGCCGGGGCATTTATGATGATACCAAAAAAAATTATTGATAGTTTAGGTGGTTTTGATGAATCCTTTTTTATGTATGGGGAAGATATTGATCTAAGCTTCAGGATACAAAAGGCGGGATATAAAAATTTCTATTTTGCAAAAACCAGCGTTATACATTTCAAAGGAGAAAGCGCTAAAAAAGGCAGCCTTAATTATGTAAGAATGTTTTACAAGGCTATGAGCATTTTTGTAAGCAAACATTATGGTGGTGGTAAAGCAAAGTTTTTTAATTTGTTGATACAGGGCGCCATCCTGTTAAGAGCTCTTCTTTCGGCTACCGGTCGCTTTATTCGATGGGTTGGAATGCCTGTAGTGGACGCTGCTCTAATTTTACTTAGCTTTTGGTTAGTTAAGTTTTTATGGAATACTTATGTAAAACAGGAAGTTAATTATTCACCCAACATGCTCATCATTGCATTTCCCGTGTTTACTTTAATATTTTTAGCAGCGGCTTATTTTTCAGGATTATATGATACTGAATATAAACAATCAAGGTTAAACCGCTCAGCAGCAACAGCTATCCTTGTGCTTTTAGCAGGTTATGCTTTATTGCCTGAATCATTAAGATTTTCACGGGGCATTTTAGTTTTTGGTTCTCTTATGGCTTATGGCTTAATGACATTAATGCGCCGTATTTTGGTAAGCACCAAAGTGCTGGATAGTGTTGATGAAGATGATGAACGGATGAAAACAATAATTGTGGGTACAAGTGATGAATATAAAAGGGTATTTAAATTAATGCAACTTGCCGGTATTGAAGACAGAATACTGGGAAGAGTTGAAGTAATTGATAAAGATGAAATAAATTCAATTGGCAACATTGAGCAGCTTCCGCAATTACTTAACATATATCCGATAAAAGAAGTAATACTTTGCGAGGGCACATTATCATTTTTCAAAATAATTGAACTGGTAAAAAAAATTCCTCCACATATCAGAACAAAATTTCGTGCTTCATGCAGTGAAAGTATAATAGGAAGTGAAAGCAAAAACACTACAGGGAGATATATTAATAAACATTCGGTTTTTAAATTGGCGCTACGGGTTAACAAAAGAAATAAAGAACTGGAAGACATTATTATTTCGCTCATTTTTATTATCAGTTTTCCTGTTCACCTGGCGTTGCAAAAAAATCCCGGCCGTTTTTTCAAAAATGTTTCAACTGTTTTATTGAGGTATAAAACATGGGTTGGTTATTCAACAAAATCAGCAGATCTGCCGCAATTAAAAGAGGGAGTGTTAAGCGTTACGGGTGTTCCTGGTTTTATGAATACGCTGCCAAAGGAAAGCCTTGTACAGGCCGATACATGGTATGCTGCAAATTATAGTTTATGGCAAGATGTACGTATGGTTTGGAAAAGCTATAAATATTTATCTGTCTAAAAGAATTTTGAGATTGATAACAATTAGCATTTTAGGCGGCTGCCAACTCGGCTATTTTCGCTCTTATTTTTGCTTCAAGTTCAGCGGCCAGCTCAGGATTATCTTCCAATAATTGTTTAACAGCATCCCGCCCCTGGCCCAATTTAGTAGTATCGTAACTAAACCAGCTTCCACTTTTCTGCACAATCCCAAATTCTACACCCATATCAATTATCTCTCCTTTTTTTGATATTCCTTCTCCATAAATAATATCAAATTCGGCCTGGCGAAACGGCGGAGCCACTTTATTTTTTACTACTTTAACTTTTACCCGGTTACCGATAGCCTCATCACCATCTTTAATTTGTGCCATACGCCTTATATCTAATCTTACAGAAGCATAAAATTTTAAAGCATTTCCACCGGTTGTGGTTTCCGGGTTCCCGAACATTACACCTATTTTTTCCCTTAACTGATTAATAAAAATACAGCAACTGTTTGTTTTACTAATAGTGGCTGTTAGTTTACGCAATGCCTGGCTCATAAGTCTTGCCTGAAGACCCATTTTAGTATCACCCATTTCACCTTCCAATTCGCTTTTGGGTACAAGAGCCGCAACCGAATCTATCACCACTACATCCAATGCACCCGACAGAATCAGGCGATCAGCAATTTCCAAACCCTGTTCACCATAATCGGGCTGCGATATTAAAAGATTATCAACATCTACCCCTAATTTTCTTGCATAACCACTGTCGAAAGCATGCTCTGCATCAATGATTGCACACATGCCACCTTTTTTCTGTGCTTCAGCTATTACATGAATAGCTAAAGTGGTTTTACCGGAAGCTTCAGGACCGTAAATTTCAACTACTCTGCCTTTTGGCAAGCCTCCTATCCCCAGCGCTACATCTAATCCAATTGACCCGGTAGAAATCACTTCATGAGGTTCCTGGGATTTTTCGTTCATCATCATTACACTGCCCTTTCCAAAGTCTTTATCAATTTTATCAATGGTTAGTTTAAGTGCTTTTAATTTTTCCGGCGTGCTCATAAAATGATGTTTAAAATTTACATAAGATTGTAAAGTTATTAACTGGCCAAAGATAGAAATTATTACTTATTAACACTAAATATTTTAGCAAACACATCAATAAAAATCATTGTGATTTTGGTAAAAAAAACCCTGCCCTTGTTTAGGGCAGGGTGATTAGTTCCTTGAATAAGCTAATTTAAAGTTTCATAGTTAAACCCGGATTAAAAACGGGCTAGCTATTTCAAGGTGTCTTTCTTGAGAGTTACAACTTATTGTTACACAAATAAACCATCTTTTTTTAAAAACAAAAATTCTATTATGCTTATTTATAATATTTAAGCTTCTCTATTATTATAAAATGATTTATTTACGACAACCGGGAACAAATAGTTCTAAATGTATATATTAACAAACTTAAACAAATTTTATTTTGTGTTGTTAGTCCAGGCATCCATCTTATTTTCCATTACATCAAGCGGCATTACACCATCCTTTAATAGTTCATCATGAAAAGCTGTAAGAATGAATTTATCACCTAATTGTGTTTCATATTTTTTTCTAAGTTCCGTTATTTTTAATGCGCCTATTTTATAACTGAGCGCCTGTGCCGGAATAGCCATGTAACGTTCTATTTCAGCAGTTGCACCTTGTTCAGAGATTGCCTCGTTTTCCATCATATATTTTATTGCTTCTTCCCTGGTCATTTTTTTCAGATGCATGCCTACATCAACTACTAATCTAATGGCCCTGTGAATTTCATCACCTAATGCTCCCATATATTGATATGGATCAGTGTATAGTCCTAATTTCTTTCCAAGAGATTCACAATATAATGCCCAGCCTTCGCCCATAGCCCCATACCAGCTATATCTTCTGAATTTAGGAAGACTTTCATTTTCCTGCTGAAGAGATATTTGATAATGATGGCCAGGAATAGCTTCGTGTAAATAGAGCGATTCCATTCCTGAAGTAGTGTTAAATTGAGAAGCATCTAAAATTGGCACATAAAAAATCCCGGGACGGCTCCCGTCAGCAAGGCCCTGTTTATATTCTGCACTTGCACTTGCTGCACGAAAAGCTTCTGTCTGTCTTATTTCAAATGGCGTTTTGGGAGTACGCCCAAACATCTTTTTAAGATTAGGATCAATCCTCGCCTGTATTGCTCTAAATGCATTTAATACATCTTCCGGGGTTTTATACGGTTTAAACTTTTTATCGGTTTTCATGAATTCAAAAAAGGAATTCAGATCACCTGTATAACCCGTTTTATTTTTAATATTTTCCATCTCATCCCGAATGCGTTTTACTTCTGTTAATCCAATATTATAAATCTCATCACCAGTTTTATTTGTTGTTGTCCATAGACGGATCAAATAATCATAACGTTCTTTTCCTGACGGAAGATCACTAAAACCGGAAGTAGTTCTGGCTTTTGATAGATATTCATTCTGTAAAAAATCACCAAACTTTTTGTAAGCGGGAACCAATTGATCCAGGATCATCTTACTATATAGTTGTCTTAAACTATCTTTATCTTTTGCAGCAAATGAATCCGGCAACTTTTTTATCGGGCCATAAAAAACGCTTTTTGTTACGTCAGTGGTTTCCATAGTCCGCATTTGTGGAAGCATCTTTTCAACCAAAGGTTTGGGTAAAACAATTCCTGAGTTTATGCCTTTTCTAAAATACACAATTGCAGAATCAACCCAAACGGTAAAACCGTTTACTCTTCCACGCCAGTCACTATAATCCTTCATTGTTTTAAAGGGCTGATCACCGCTGCCGTTCCCTAATTGGCCCATAGACAGGTGCAGTCCCCAGAATTGGTTTGCAGGCATATAATTATCCGGAAACTTAAAGTCTTCAAGCTTTATCTCCATTTCTCTTTTAAAAATGTCAAAGCTTATTTTATCATTTTCACCTAACTCTTCCCTATTGTACTTATTAATACTATCCCGGTAGTTTGTATAAAAAACTTTAAGTGTATCTCTATAGCTATCTGTAAAATCAACCGGTAGTTTATGATTGTAACGGTTGTCGCCATTTTGTGTGACCTCTATAGGAAACAACTTCATTCTTTGTTCATAATAATTATCAAACAGTTGTAATAATTGAACATTGTCTTTTGCAACTTCATTCTTTGAATTGTTATTGCACGATACGGTCAATAATATGAAAGCGAAAAAAAATCCATAGCTCATTATTAATAATTTTTTAGAAGTGATTAAAGCTAAGAAATAATTGATTGTTATTCTTTTCTTATATTAAAACATCAGAGCGATTAATGTTATCAGAAAACATTATGAGATTTTATAGTATTTTCATTTAAATTTATTACCATGAAGCTCATAATTATCCTATGCATTGCATTTGTAACGTGCTTTTTTTCATGCACTGAAACACCCACAAAAGAAAAAACAATTTTTGTAACAGATACTACCAGGGTTCAGGATACAGTCATCTTTATAAAAGATTCTACAATGGCCCAAACATTTGCAGATAGCCTGCCTTTGGGTGCTTACCAGGGAATGTTTCCCTCCAAAGGTTATGAAGGAATTCAACAAACCATTATATTTTCTGCCGATAAAAAATATAACAGGGAAGAAATGCTTTGGGGTTCCGCAACCTTACCAAAAAGAACAGATGGAAGGTGGGAGAGAAAAGAAGGAAAAATATGGCTGTACCATAATAATAAACCTGCTATGAAATTCAGGCTGAAAAAAGATACTTTGATAAATGTAGAAGCTAGTTCAACGGCTATAAAAGATTCATCGAAGTACGTGATGACCAAAAGAAACCTTGCTTCTGACCGGACTTCCTGGGATAAAAAAAAGGCAGAAGGTATTGATTTTATTGGTATTGGTAATGAGCCTTTTTGGAGTCTTGAAATTGACAATGAAAAGCTCATCTTATTTAAATTAGCAGATTGGCAAAAGCCGGTTATTGTTCCAATAGAAAAGCCGGTTATAAATAAAGACAGCACCTTTTATAGTTTGCCTATTGAAGATTCGAGGTGGACTGTCACTATTATTCCACATTTTTGCAGCGATGGCATGAGTGATTTTTTATATCAATATAAAACGATTGTAAGATATAAAGGCAGTGCTTACGAGGGTTGTGGTGTAATGCTAAACAATGCTGAAAGAAGATAATGCAAATGGCATTATTTTTTCTATTATTAATAAACGATTGGAAATTGTAAAATGATCTTTCAACAATTAAAATATTTTATATGCAATGGTTAGGCAGAAGACAAAGCAGTAATGTAGATGATCGCCGCGGCATAAGTGGCGGTCAAGTAGCTGTTGGCGGTGGTGTTTTGGGTGTAATATTTTTAATTGCCCAGTTTTTACTTGGCGGTGGTGACATATCTGATCTTCAACAGACTCTACCACAAGGTGGCCCACAACAGGAATTAACCGCAGAACAAAAAGCTGCTGATGATAAAAGGGCAGAGTTTGTAAAAGTGGTTTTGGCAGATACAGAAGATGTATGGGATAAGATATTTGCACAGCAGGGTAAGCAATACGATAAACCTACATTAGTATTATTCCGGGGAGCAACACAATCGGCCTGTGGTAGTGCAAGTTCAGCAACGGGGCCTTTTTACTGCCCTGCAGATAACGACGTTTATATTGATCTCTCTTTTGCTGAAGATCTGGAGAACAGGTTTCAGGCATCGGGTGATTTCGCCATGGCTTATGTAGTAGCGCATGAAGTTGGCCACCACATTCAGTACCTTACAGGTGTTACTCAAAAAATGGACAGGTTGCGGCAAAGCGTGAGTGGAACAGAATACAATAAAAATTCAGTGATGATGGAACTACAGGCAGATTTCTATGCCGGTGTTTGGGCGCATCATAATCAAAAAATGAAAAATGTCCTTGATGAAAGTGATATACCGGAAGCCCTTGCCGCCGCAAATGCTATTGGTGACGATCGGTTACAAAGAGAAGCGCAGGGGCACGTAACTCCAGATGCTTTTACTCACGGAACCTCTGCACAACGAATGTATTGGTTTAAAAAAGGGTTTGAAACAGGCGACATAAGCCAGGGTGATACATTTGCTTCAAGCGATTTAAGCCGCTAAATCCTCTAAAGGGGACTTTCGCGACAGTCCAAAGTATCAAAAATTTGAAGCAAATAAGCACTCCTCCCAATATATATGAAGTCCGGTAAAAGTCCCTTTTTTGAATTTACTTAATTAGCAATTAAATCGGTAAAGTATTCATAACATTACGTATGCCGCCTGCATGGAAGCTGTATAATTAAAGGCTTATGAGTTGACATAGTTAGATTAACCGATTTATAATTTTAATTACTAACCATGAATTAGCTATTTATTTACGTTACATTATATGTTACTTTTTGCCTCATGTTTACTAATCAACTATTATAGCTGTACTGAAAATTGATTAAAAATGAAATGCCAATCGGATATACAGCAATTAGCTGACGAGAAATTAAATGATGCAGAATGTTTATTTGCAAATAAAAGCTATAGTTCTGCATATTATTTAGCCGGTTATGTTATAGAGTTATTGTTAAAGGCTAAAGTTTGCAAAAACTTAGGTATTGATAACTTATTTGATTTTGATAATAAGCAAAATAATTGGAAGGCTGATAATAATCTTAATAAATCTATTAAAGTGCATGATTACGGACAATTATTGATATTGTCTGGACTTTTTCCTTATTTTGAAAAGCAAATTATAAATATAAAGTTCAAAACCCATTGGTCAATTATAAGTCAATGGAATGAAGGCTCAAGATATTTAACAGGTAAATCAGAAACCGATGCGAAAGATTTTATAACTTCGATTAAGGTAATAAAGCAATGGATACAAAATTACTTATAGCAAATCTTAATTCAATTTTCTGCGAATACAACAGAGAGATAAGAAGGTATTCTGAAATATGGCTTAGTGATGCTGATTTTGGCGGACTTTATAACTCTGGTAAATATGTGCTTAATCTTAAGGCTGAGCAAGATTATGATATAGATTCGTGCGGTCAAGAAATTGAAGAAATACTTACAATGCTTGACGATAAAGCTAAAGAAGAGTTACAATTCATTTGGAGAGTTGATATATATGATTCAGATGAAAATATACATTGCCAAAGTGATGAAGCTATGGTTTACGACGATCAAAGCGCCTGTTCTAATTCTTGACAGATCAATAACCTATTCTTATACCTAATTCTGCGATAAACTTTCTTAAGTATTTTGATAATTTTTAAAACGGAGACACTACCAGAAAATCATTTAATCAACGATACAACACCTGGCAATTTGTACAAAAGAAAGTTCTTCGTTTAGTTTTGCCGGCATATTTTTTTATAAGTGGAATATTGCATCTTTTGCATGTCTTTTTTGTATGTGCCAGCCAATGTTTTTTTAAAACAAATTGTTTTTTCCATTCTAAAAAATCAAAACTGTAATTTCTGGCTTCTTTCACCAGCTCATTTATTTGTTTTGGAGGCAACCATCCAATCTTGTTTTCAGGATGAATTCTAATTCTAAAGCACACTTCATTCTTTATAATATTTCCTACTCCGGCAAAAATCTGCTGATCTAATAATGCATCACAAACAAACGTTTCCGGCAGTTCTTTTAATTTTTTCTTAGCTTTTTGTGCACTCCAGCCATCGTTCATAACATCAGATGTCCAGTCGTAGACAATATCAATATCTCCTTCAATAAATTGAACAGAACAGGCATAAAAATAAATATCCCCGGTTTTAAAATGTAGTCCCAGCCTTGTGTTTTTTGTTTCAATCTTTTCATTAATGCTATAAGAGCCAAATAGCATAAAATGAATACGGACGGAAAAATTTTTAAAGCATATTAAAAAATGTTTGCCCCAGCTTTTAAAATTCATGATCTTTTCGCCGGCGAGCCGCTGAATATCTTGCCTGCTGTTTCCCGTAACTAAAATGATTTTCTTTCCCTTAAAGTCCTGTAAAGCTTCTTTTAAAATTACAATAGAAGGTCCTTCCGGCATATGGCTGTTTTGTTTTGCATTTTATGAAAACTAAAAATAAAAATAGAAAAATGCCTGCGATTAATTGTCATTTCATATATAATGTTTATTGATATAAGGAGCAATAAATTTATGGATAAGGAATTTTAAATTCCATCCGTTATATTTGATATTCACAAGTATTTTATTACGCATGTTTAATCTCATTTTATTTGGTCCTCCGGGCAGTGGAAAGGGTACGCAATCAGAAAAATTGATTGCAAAATATCATTTGAAGCACCTTTCAACCGGAGATTTGTTAAGAAGCGAGATCAGCAATAAAACGCCTTTAGGCTTAGAGGCCAAAAATCTGATGGATAAGGGACACCTTGTACCGGATGAAGTAGTAATTGGAATGATATGCTCTGCTTTAGATGCAAATCCCAAGGTAAATGGATTCTTATTTGATGGTTTCCCCCGTACTTCGGCACAGGCTGAAGCCCTGGACAAATTACTTGAATTAAAGAAAACATTTATTGCAGCAATGCTGGCCCTGGATGTTAGTGAAGATGAACTGGTAAAAAGATTGATAAAGCGTGGCGAAACCAGCGGCAGAACTGATGATAATAATGACATAGTTATTCGGGAAAGAATAAAGGAATATCATAATAAAACTGCACCTGTAGCTGATCATTATAAAAAATTAAACAAAGTGGTAAAAGTAAATGGCATAGGCATGTGT
>MWVX01000822.1_pt1 | contig 10197 bp, 9 predicted proteins | sample 1047311 | NCBI WGS metagenome assembly MWVX01 (sample SAMN06349984, study PRJNA376086) | soil metagenome | isolation source: MtG-4 sample Antarctic (ecotone) soil | place: Antarctica | collected 2015-01-13
CTCTTGAGCCAATATGTAAATACCGGTAAAGATTTGCTTTATTGTCATACCATGAGAAGTCTTTTTCTACCCTGTTTGTGAGGTATTCTTCTTGTTTCATACTGTATTAATTATAGTTGTTGCCCTTCATAACATCCTGTTGCACTTTAACAATCTAAAGCTATTGAAACATAAGTATTAATCGCTTTGAATTATAAAAAGCTTGTTTCAGCAATCTGCTTTAGGCGTTTTTTAATGGAATGATTAATAGAATTTTTTTCTTCGCTCTGCCCGTATCTATCTTATCACGCTTCTCTATTCTCAAATCTTTTATCTGGAATGAACCACAAAATAGCTACTACCACATATAAGCCAAAACCAATAAATGGATGTATAAAACAAAGCCCGATCCCTATTGCATAGATCAGTACAGATATTTTTCCTTTCTTGTCACTGCCTAATGCTTTTCCAAAACCTGACTCCTTACCATGCAGGTCTGTGAGACAGTGAGCTAAAAAATAATAAGCCATACCCGCCATAAATAAAATAATTCCATACAGTGCTACGGGCCATTTTGCGAAATAGTTCTCACCCATCCACCCTGTTACAAAAGGAATCAGCGAAAGCCAGAAAAGGAGGTGAGCATTAGCCCATAACACCGGGCCATTTACATGATGAACTGTTTGAAACATGTGATGATGGTTGTTCCAGTAAATGGCAATATTTACAAAACTGAGAATATAACTTACAAAAACGGGAAGCAAAGGTTTTAAAACTGCCAGCGAAGCGCCATGCGGGACTTTTAGTTCTAATACCATAATGGTGATGATGATGGCAAACACTCCATCGCTGAATGCTTCTAATCTTCCTTTTCCCATAAGCAGGAAATTATTAAAATGATTTAATTACAGATACAAAGTAAAGCGGCTGATTAATAAAAAAGATTTCTTACTGCTATAATTAATAAGACATATTTTAATTACGATAAGTGATTATTGTTCAATTTCAACAATCAGTTCAATTTCAACAGCCATATTATTTGGTAATGAACACATTCCTACCGCTGACCTTGCATGTTTTCCTTTTTCACCAAAAACTTCAACAAGCAGATCAGAAAAGCCATTGATCACTTTGGGATGATCTTTAAAGTCGGCTTCGCAATTTACCATACCCAGCACTTTTATAATTCGTTTGACTTTATTAAGACTACCGAGTTCTGCCTTCAACACAGCTAATTGATTGATGGCGGTTAACCGAGCTGCTTCACTGCCTTTTTCTATTGTCAAATCTTTTCCTACTTTACCTGTAATGTATGTGCCGTCTGATTTTGAAGGTCCTTTACCTGCAAGAAATAATAAGTTGCCGGATCGCACCACATGTACATAATTTGCCAAAGGCTTGCTGAGGACTGGTAGTTCGATTTTCATTGCTTTCAATTTAGTTTCCGCATCCTGGGCATTAGTAAGCATAGAAAGATTTAATAGAAAGCTGAGTAAAAATAATTGTCGCATTGATAATGTTTTTAAATACGGCTATCTTTTTTAATTATTTTTTAACCAGGCTGGCTTTGCCTTGATCACTTTCTTATTAATGGGGCAACTTTTAATGTGTGAACCTGGCAAATAACCCGTGCTGACTAAAAACTCATTTACAATTTCACCTCCGGTGAATTTGAATGTTTTCTTAAACAGTTTCATCCATTCTGGTTTTGTCGCGGGAAGAAAATTATCAAGCCATTTCTTAAATGAACCAAATTCTTTTTGTAATTGTAAAATCACATTAGCGTTATGTATTGCAGCATCAACTTTTAAACGATTACGAATAATGCCGGCGTCACTTAGCAGCCTTTGCCTGTCTTTTTCTTTATAGGATGCTACTTTTTTAATATTAAACTGATGAAATGCTTTTTTAAAATTTTGTTGTTTGTTTAAAATAGTTGTCCAACTTAAACCTGCCTGGTTGATTTCTAAAATGAAACGCTCAAATAATTCATTATCATCTTCTATTGGAAAGCCGTAAGCCGTGTCATGATAAATTCGGTGTACATTGGTTTTGTCTAAAAGGGCAACTGCTTCGCAGTATGATTTTGGCCTTTCCATATTTATTTTGACTAGCTGATTGTCTTAAGGTCGAGATAGATCGTTCTTAACTATTAGACATTTCACTCTTACTAAAGGACTATTAAATTTTAGGCAGCAATTTCTTTTAATGCATTTGTAAACACCTGCATTTCTTCATTTGTTCCCATCGTTACACGGCACCATTTTCCATTATAATGCTCACGGAATTGCACTTGTATGTTTTTACTTTTCATCCCCTGGACAAAATTTTCTGCAAGTTTGTCGATGTTAAACAGTATAAAATTAGTTGAGGAGGGAATATAATCTAATCCAAGTTTTTGAAAAGTATCATAACACATATCTTTTGCTTTATTTGTATTTGCTCTACACTCCTGTACAAATATCTGGTCGTTTAGCGAAGCCAGGGCTGCTGCAGCTGATACAGTACTTATACCGGCATCTGGCCAGGGTTGATAATTGCTTAAAGCTTTAACCGTTTGCGGATCAGCAATAGCATATCCAACCCGTGCGCCCGCTAATCCATATATTTTAGAAAAAGTTTTAGCTACAATAATATTTGGATTTTTTATGGCTATACCGGCCAGTGATTCAAGCTGCGCATACTCTGTATAGGCTTCGTCAATAAAGACTAAAGTTTGTCTTGAAGCTTTAAGTGCAAATTCTTCTATTTCTTTTACATCAAGAACAGTTCCCGTGGGATTGTTAGGATTACATATATAAATCATCCGTGTATCTGAAGTAATAGGGCCATATAATTTACCAAGATCTGTTTTTCCCTTCCTTGGCAGAGGGTTTTTTTTAAAGCTAAGTCCAAAAGCAGAAGCCTGGTTGTTCCATACTTTGTAAGATGGCTCCGTGGTAATGATATGACCTTTTGCTTTTGCCACATGCTGGCAGGCTAATCCTATAATATCGGAGGAACCAGCCCCTAATAAAATATTTTCTTCTCCCACATTCCAATGCGATGCAATCTTATTCTTTAAAGGAGAAATGTAGTCATCAGGGTATCGGTTCGAGCCCAGGTAAGTTTGCAAAATTGCTTTTCGCGCCGCAGGTGAAGGGCCATAGGCATTTTCATTACTATTGAGCAATATTATATTATCCGGTACATGAGGCTGATAAATAGTAAAAGAGATGTTTGGAGTTTTTGAAAAGAGAGTCGGCGTGAGCCCTAATCCGGTCAGCGCCAGGGTGGTTTGTTTTAGCCATAAGCGGCGATCAATGCGACTGCCCATAAATTATAATTTAAAAGTGATTTCGTCCGCTATAAAATTAAATTACCTGCATAGAACTTTTCAATTTGTTTTTGCTTTTTCATATAAAGCCGTCCGGTATTTTAAAATCCTTTCTTCTCTAATTGCGGATACTGAATGCCCAATTGTTCGAGATAGGTTTTATATTTTGAAGGATCGTAATAATATTTTTTTAGTTGCGGACGAAATTCATCCATGATCTTTTTATTGAGATGGATAGCAGGTAGCGTAGTGGCCGTTATAAAAGGAATATATTTCACCTCTTTGATTTGAACATTATTATGATAGTCCCACGCATCTGCAATGATCTTAGGATTAGTAAGCATATCAAATAGGGTAGCAGCCACCACTTTACTTCCGGCCACTACACCTTTGTGTGCAATCGGTGTAGCCATGGCAATAGCATCGGCCCAGTTATGCCCCGGTGTGCCAGGTATATTAGACGGATACCGAAATACCACGGTTGGTACATTCCATGCAATATCGGCAATGTCATCGCTACCTGATCCCCATGAAAATTGAACAGGACCATTTAATGTATCGAGTTTCGTTGCCAATCCATCAATAGGTTCACCACGTTGTGTTTTTTTTGGTGCATTCACTAATTTCTGAACAGATCTTGCCAATTGTTGGTCAGATGAATCCCAAACCGGCAAACCAACTTTTTTTATATTTTCATGAACAGCTTCGGCTATTGATTTATTAAAATGCCCAGGCCATGCAGTGCCCAACAACCTGTGCGAAACTTTGGTGCCTGTCATGGCCGCCACAGAGTTTGCATAAAGTATGGCATCATCATACATGCTCTTGATATCTTCATACGTTCTTTCCCTGAGGTAATACCATACGGCTGCTTTTGATGGGACGACATTCGGCTGATCGCCACCATCTGTAATTACATAGTGAGAACGTTGAGTAGGTTTCAGATGTTCTCTTTTAAAATTCCATGCTATGTCCATTAGTTCTACTGCATCAAGTGCGCTCTTGCCACGCCAGGGTGCGCCTGCAGAATGAGCGGAGCTTCCTTCAAATTTAAATTCTACGGATACCAGCCCGTTATTGCCTGCATCTCCCCATGATACACCTAAATTGTTGCCAACATGGGTAAAAATGCAGGCGTCAACATTTTTAAAATAACCATCACGAATGTACCATGCTTTTGTGCCCACTAATTCTTCAGCCACTCCGGGCCATATCATCAGAGTGCCAGGTAATTTTTCCCGTTCCATTATTTTTTTTACTTCGATAGCCGATAATATCACTAAGGGCAGTCCTGAATTATGTCCTTCACCATGACCAGGCGCATCTTCCACAATGGGTTCTTTATATGCAACACCGGGCTTTTGAGAAGCTTTTGGAATACAGTCTATATCACTTCCCAATGCAATGAGCGGTTTACCTTTCCCCCATTTAGCCAGCCATGCGGTGGGTATTCCTCCAATTCCTTTTTCTATAATAAAACCATTTTTTTGCAGGATGTTTGTTAGATAAGCAGAGGTTTCTGTTTCCTGGAAACCCAGTTCGGAAAAACTGAAAACCATGTCAACCATTTCCTGGGCAGTTTTCTTTTTTCCGTCCAAAGATTTTATCACTTCATTTTTCCAGGCTTCTACTTTGAGATTTATTAGTGGTTCATTTTTTTGTGCTGCGACCTTGCTGTAACAAGCAAAGAAAAGCAGGAACATTATTAACCTTGAGTAAAACATAGTCTTAGTTTGATATATCTAAATTAAGTGAAAGAAAGTTTGTGCTGCATGTGCACTCTTGAGAAGCAAGAAAAAAGGTAAACTTACACCTGCAAATACGTTGACATTTTACTATCTATTCAATTATAATTTTCCCGCTTCCTTGTTTATTATTTGCTGTACTCACTTTATATAAATACATTCCTCTTGAAAAACCTGCAACATTTGTTTTCTGATTATCACTAATAATATTTTCAGTTAATATTTTTTTCCCAGTGATGTCATACAATTCTACAACAGCAGGGAATAAGAAATTACCTTTTACATAAAATTTATTTTTTGCCGGGTTGGGGTAAATCTGTATCTCCAATTTATCTGAAACAACAATTTGAAGACGTGTGCCTAATAAAGAAGCAGGCTTTGTATATTGTAATATTTTCGAATCAGTCGTACCGATAAAAAGTTTATCACTAAGTATTGCAAGACTCCGGCTCTTGGCTGGTACTGTTAATAAATTCTCCCAAATAACAAGGTCTTTTGTTCGCCTTAGGTTTTTACTCCATACCCCGAATCTACAAGTGCATAATAATAATTAGAATCAAGAAAGCAATCATATACCCACAAAGAATTTACCCATGAATTATTTGTTCCATCAAAGCTGCGAAGCTGGGAAAAACCACCGGGCTCCCAGCTTCTGTACACCATCTTCCCGGCAAACACTTCTGGTCTCCAGCCAAGCGAACCAAATGATGGGAATAATGAGGGTCCAATGGTCCACGCAGTTCCATTGTAAACTTTTGAGTTGGGGTGGAGAGATCCGTAATAATCCCTTGCCTGCACATATAAATTTCCATTGTACACACCTCCAAAATAAAACCTTGCAAAGTCCCCCGATACTTTGCTGATGGGAGTATCGGTTAGTGCCTTTTGCCAGGTTCGTCCGTTATTGTTACTTTTCCAAACTACAGCATTGCTACCTTGAGAGCCTGTTATAAACAAAACAGAGTCATTCAACCTTGCAGCATCAAAAGCGTGGGTAGAACTACTTCCAAAATTATAATTAGCCCAACTACCGCTGCTGTCCATTTTTATATAATCTCCGGGAATGCCATTTGATTTTCGGTCAATAGCGGGAGCATACAGCATTCCTTTCATTTCCCTATAGTTGTAAATTGCTTCTGTGTTTGCCTGTGCTTCGTATTTAAAACTGAGCGAATCAGGGGAAAAGGAATAAATTTTTATAGGCCCGGTATTGGCGCCATAATCTCCGTACCCTGAATACAATTTTCCCTTCCATGGAAATAGGGTCATTAATTTTTTCCGGTAGCTGTCGATTGAAGAGATGCTGCCGGATGAGTACCAGCTACGAAAAAAGAATCCGGTGCCTGCGAAGCTGCGCTTGCCGGAAATAATACACATACAAATAAACCCACTATGAAGAATGCAATCCGGGTTGAAGTTTCTTTTTTCATTTTTGTTGACATGTAAATGGCTGTCCTCGCCTGACCCGTTGAACAAGAATAAAGATAGTGGGAATTTACTTCCATTTTAACTGTACAAATAATGGCATGCAATAAGCAAATGCAGCAAACAACATTACCCATGTAAATCCTATTTCTACCGCTACTATAGTGGCGAGAGCTGTACTTATTACAGATACACAACCGTTTATTCCCCAGGCCCACGGTACTACTTGGGTATTCATTTTTGAAATATGGGATAGACCTGCCGGAAAGGGTATGCCCATACAAAATGCAAGTGGCGCTGTGAAGAGAAAGACAATAAATAATTTTAAAAATAGGCTTAAATGAACGGTTTGCTGCAAAACGGGTGTTAGGATAACTGAATAAACAAAAAGTATAGAAACGATAAATATAAATATCATCAATAGCCGTTTTCTGTTAGCCGAAAAATAGTTTGAATGATAGCTGCCTAATCCTGAGAAAATTAACAGTGAAGTAATGACTGCAGATGCAGCATAGACCGGGTTACCAAAATACAAGATGAAGCGCTGTATGAAAACCACTTCAACAAACATAAAGCCCAGCCCTATTCCACTGAAGTAAAGAATAATGCCGGCTTTACTTTTTCCTTTCCATTTAATTTTAAAAAGAGGTTGAATAATTAAAAGGAAAGAAGCCAGCGAAATTTGAATAAAGGTAATAATCACAAGCAGGTAACCAATCCCGAAAAATGGAAGTGAGCGGTTGCCGAAGAATTGTGCCAGCCGGCTAAAGTTGCTCCATTTAATAAATTGGGAGAAATATGGTTTATTATCTGTTGCCGGTCTAATGTTAAAATCATAGTCTGCATAAAACGCTTCTTTCTCCGGTGAAAATATCTTATCAATGTAATCAAAAAAAAGATCATCATGAAACTGGTTATAACGGGTACGTTCTTCAGTATTCAATTGTGGAAGAATAGCAGGATCAAACATCATCTCTTCGCAAAAGCTACGGATATTATTGATCTCATTCTGCTGCAATGGTGATCTTGTCATCACAAAACTTATTGTGCCCCAACTCCTGATAGCTGCAATATGATCTTTTGGATTTTGAATACCTGACTCTTCAAGAACTTCTACCATCGTTGTCAGAATTTTTAAAGGATTGCGAATGGGATAGTCCATCCACGATGTTACACTTATAACTCCCCCTGCTTTCAGCTTAAGCCACATTTCCCGGAAAGCTTCTTTGGTAAGAATAAATTGTTCGTGTACTGCAGATAATCCTGCTGAGCCGCCAAATGTTCCTACAATTGGTAAAGTAATCAGGTCGAAATGCGAGCCTTCCTTTGATAAAAATGTACGTGGCTCAAGATTATGAACAGATACACCAGGATGAGAGAACAAAGAATCAGTTTCGCCTGTAAACTCATTCTTTAAAGTGGAAAGAATTACCGGGTTCGCCTCAACTGCAACAACACTTTTTACGCTTCTGCTCACCGCATGTGCAACATCAATACCCGTACCTGCCTGCAGCACCAACACATTGTCTCTTTTTGCCATAATGTATGGGAGAGCTGAAGATGTAAAATCAAGGATCATGGAAGTATCCGTTTTCTTCCAGTCGGTGACTGCGCCAAACCAGTCCCCATTTATGAAGACAGCCATTTTTATTTGTGCTGTTTTTTGAGCGGTAAGACTCATACCGGGTGCGTATCTTAAAACCGGTGAAGAAACCATTTGAACAATGCCATAAGGACTTGTTTTTTCCAGCGTAATTTTCGCATCTGGAAGAAGCAAGGTTTTGCTAATGTCTTTATACTCCGATAAAATAAGCTGAGGAGGAAACAAGCATTTCCAGGTGATAACCGCTACAGCAATTAGGGCAAAACCAATATGCAAAAGCCGTTTATTTTTGGGAACAATAATCAATCCCGCCAACACAGGTAAGATGGCAATAAAAGCCGGTAATTGTTTTGGGAAGAAGAACCAGATAAGCAGCATTGCCACTATACCCCCTGCACCAGAACCTAATAGATTCGCAAAATAAATTTTTCCGATATCATGAACATGCTTTACAAATATCAGCCCGATGGCTAAAGCACCGAGGAAGAACGGAATAAAAAACAACAGGTAAGTAAGCAGCAACTTTCCTGTATGAATATATTCAGCAAATAATAAATAAGAATCAAAACGGATAAAAGACATTTGGGAAACATCCGTCACCAACGACATGGCAATGCCTGTACCTGTCATTAAAAATGGAAGAAGTACTTCGGTATGGATTACCAGCTTTTTCTGAAAAATTGCAAGCATTGATCCCGCTGCACCAAACCCCAGCAGCGCCATAGAAATAACCATATAAGCAAAATGATACCATTGAACGACAGAAAGTATTTGTATTAAGGCAAGCTGAAAAGCAATGATAGCCGCAGAGAGAAGGGAGATTGATAAATAAAGCTTGTATGGTGAGTGGGGAGTAGTCAATGGTGAGTGGTCAGTAGTGAATGGTCGGTGGTGAATAACCTACTTTACATGATTAGGATCTTTTGTACAACTCACAACTCACCATTCACCATTCACCTCACGCCTTCTTTCTCGTAAACGGTACAAAAACCACAGGCAATAAACTTTTGGTAGTTATTTTCTTTCCTTTTTTCTCTATTAACATAAGCATTTGATTCATAAACGGCGAGCCTATAGGAATCACTATTTTTCCACCTTCCTTTAATTGCTCAATTAATGGAGGAGGAATAAATTCAGCGGCAGCAGTAACTATTATAGCGTCATAAGGTCCATGTTCTTTCCATCCAAAATATCCGTCGCTGACTTTTACATTCACATTATTGTATCCCAGTTTTTTCAATCTTGCTGCCGCTGTATTTCCAAGCTCCGGTACAATTTCAATGGTATACACTTCTTTTACTATTTCAGCCAGCACTGCAGCCTGGTAACCAGAGCCCGTTCCAATTTCCAGTACTTTATATTCGGGTTTTGGATTAATAGCTTCAGTCATGTAAGCAACAATAAATGGTTGTGAAATTGTCTGCCCGTAACCTATAGGTAATGGCCTGTCATTATAAGCATTAGAAATATTATTTTCAGGTACAAACAAATGCCGCTTTACAGTCTTCATTGATATCAATACTGCCTTGTCTTTTACTCCTCTTTTTTCTATGGTTTGCAACACCAGTTCTTCTCTCTTTTTTTTAAAAGGGTCTTCTTGAAAAGCACAAAGGAGAATTATACATAATAATATGAAAGGTAAAGTCTTCATTTTTCTATACAGGTATATTAAATAGCTTCTCTTAAATCTAAGACTTTTTGTTCAGCGAACGTTGCCACTATAAGTGGTACTAATGTGGTGCGTTCATTTTTTTGTACACTTTTAATTTGCTCTATGTAATTATCCTCAAATTTTTCAAAATATCCCACTCTCATTTTAGAAATCATAGTGCAAATTATGTCGAAGTTCACAATGAACTGATTTGTCGTCAAATCTTGCCAAAACTTCACGAGCCTTTGCCGGTACATAAGCCCTTTCGTAATTATCACCCGCAAATTGTCTTACCGATTCAATATTCTCAAACCACATAATTGTCGTAAACTCTACTTCAGTTTCTAAGTCCCGCCTTAGAAGCTGAATACCTTTGTATCCCTTAACTTTTTTCTTCTCAATTTCTATAAAGATTTCTTCTTTCAATAAACTCTCATAAATATCTGCATTATGTTTTGATGTATATCCATGCCAAATT
>MWVX01000823.1_pt1 | contig 10193 bp, 10 predicted proteins | sample 1047311 | NCBI WGS metagenome assembly MWVX01 (sample SAMN06349984, study PRJNA376086) | soil metagenome | isolation source: MtG-4 sample Antarctic (ecotone) soil | place: Antarctica | collected 2015-01-13
GTCCGGTTCAGGAAGGCGATACACTCGGAATTGAAAAAACCCTGAGTACCGAGGACATGATGAATACTTTCCAGGCAAACAATAAAAACCTGCTTGATATCACCACCGATTTCAAAGTGCTCAGCAAAAGAATTGTAAATGGTGAGGGGACTCTCGGGAAATTAATGAGCGACGAATCAATGTATCATAACATTTCACTTGCAATTGCCTCGCTGCGCAAAGCATCAGAGGATGCAGGAAAACTTACAGCCGTGCTGTCAGATTATAGTGTAAAGCTTCAGCAAAAAGGAACTATTGCAAATACACTTGTTACGGATACCACTTTATTTAATTCCGTAAGGGTTACTGTTAACCAGCTGCAACAGGTTGCGTCGAGTGCCGCTGACCTTACTGCCAATCTTAAAAATGCAAGCAGCGATCCAAACACACCGATCGGTGTTTTACTTCACGATCAGCAATCCGCTGAAAATCTTAAATCGGCCATCAGGAACCTGGATAGCAGCTCCCAAAAGCTTAATGAAAACATGGAAGGACTTCAGCACAATTTTCTTTTGCGCGGATACTTCAAAAAAAAGGAAAAGGATGAGCAAAAGGAAACCCTTAGGTAAAATAAGTTTTTGATTTTGCCTTGATAATACATTCCGTTGTACGTTTGTAGAATGCCACACACACATCCCGCAGTCAGACTCATTTTTCTTGCAGATGATGATGAGGATGACTGCATCCTTTTTCATGATGCCCTGGAGGAATGCTGTACCAATTATAAGCTTGTGATCGCGCGTAACGGCCAGCATTTAATGGATTTACTCAAACAATCCAACCAAACACCTGACCTGTTATTCCTTGATCTCAACATGCCGTTGAAAAATGGGTTTGAGTGCCTCGGGGAAATAAAGCAGGATCTTGAACTGCAGCATATTCCCGTCATTATATTTTCTACAACTGCCCAGGAAAATGCGATTGATGAAACATTTAAAGCCGGGGCTCACCTTTATATCTGCAAGCCCAATGATTTCAGGAAGCTGAGAGAAGTGATTGAAAAAATATTATCACTTGAGTGGAAGAAAAAAATTCTTCCCTTCCCGCGTGAAAAGTATGTTCATCTGAATGGGTTGATGCAAAACTTTTTTCTTTGAGAGCTTTTTACGATTCCCGCTCAAGAATAAAAATAATTTTCGTACTCACTGCAGCAGGTCTGCTCAGCGTTTCAATCGTCTCATTCATAAGAATAAAAAGCCTCGATGATACCGCCAGGATTATCAATCGTACCAATCTTGTCAAGCTCCAGCTTGAGCGGATTATCTCATTTCTGAAAGATGCGGAAACAGGCCAGCGCGGGTACCTGCTTACACATGATTCAGCATTTCTTTACCCTTATTCCAAATCCTTAGAAAACCTTGATGAAAGCTTTGATATTTTAGATGAGCTCATTGCTGAAAATAGAGTTCAGGTGCAAAACATGCACAAGCTCAGGACGTTTGTGGACACGCGCCTTCAATATCTTAATACACTCATTAAACAGAGTATTGAATATCCCATAACAACCCAGCAGCTTGTCTATGGTAAAGCTCTGATGGATTCTGCGCGAAGACAGGTAGATGTAATGCTTGGTGAGGAGGACACGACACTGAAGACACGCTCTCTCGCACTGGAAAATGCAGGCTTCATCACCCCCCTGGTCGTCATTTTGCTTATTCTGTTTTCACTTGCAGTGCTTATCGCCTCATATGCCATCATAACCGGGGAACTAAGAAGATCAGAACATCTTGAGCAGCAGCTTTCCTCGCGAAACCAGCTGATTGAAACTATTCTGGATACATCCGTTGATCAGATTGCAGCACTTGACAAGGATCTTAATTACATACTGATGAATAAGAATACCGAGGGAATGCTCGGGATGAAAAAAGAACAAGCAATTGGAAAAAAAATAACTGATCTTTTACCGGAAATGGCAGAAAATGCCATGTATAAGAATATATCCGATGGTCTTAATGGTGTAATGGTTCATATTCCTCAGTACTATTCAGAAGCGAATAAAAGGTTTTATGAAAACTTCTACATGCCACTTAAAAACCCTGACGAAAGTGTTTATGGAATACTTTTAATCAGTCATGATATAACATCATTGACAGAGGCGTCTGAGAATTTGAAAAACGCTAATGACAGTCTTCGCGAGCGCAATCAGCTTATTGAAACACTCATTGATTCATCAACGGATCTTATTGCAGGATTTGATAAAGATATGCGCATAACCATCTTTAATAAAAAAGTCTCCGATATTCTTGGATTAAGGAAGGAAGATGTAATAAACAAAACAGTTCCTGATATTCTTCCGGCTGCAACCCGCACTGAAAATTATCAGAACATTCTGAAAGCATTTAAAGGATATCCAACCCATCAGAGCCTAACCTATTCCAAGGCATTGAACATGTGGCTGGAAAATTCAATCATTCCCTTGAAAAGCAATGATTCAATTACCGGGGTTTTGTATTTCGGCCACAATCTTTCAGAGGTGATGGTAGCACAGGAGAAATTAAATGAATCAAATAAACAACTTGAAATCAGCAATAACGAATTGAAGCGAAGCGAGCAGCGCTACCTTAGTATGGTATCCGATGTGGAGGATTATGCCATCATATTTTTAAGTAAGGATGGAACTGTAGAAAACTGGAATAAGGGTGCTGAAAAACAAAAGGGTTACAAAGATGATGAAATTCTGGGGAAAAATTTTGCTGTGTTTTATACCAGGGCTGATCAGTCAATTCATCTCCCCGAAAAATTGATATCCGAAGCAAAATCGCATGGTAAGGTAAGCCACGAAGGTTGGAGTATAAAGAAAGACGGAAGTATGTTCTGGGCCGGTGTTTCAATAACGGCCCTGTATGATGATGATAATAATTTCCTCGGCTTTTCCGAATTAACCCGTGACCTGACTGAAAGGAAGCTGACTGAGGACCAGATGAAAACCAATGCGCGGAACCTTGAAATGAAAAACCGGGAGCTTGAAAAAATAAATGAGGATCTCGCTTCATTCGCCTATGTTTCGAGTCATGATCTGCAGGAGCCATTGCGAAAGATTCAAACATTTGCATCACGGATTGTTGAAACTGAGCTTGATAATTTATCTGACTCAGGTAAAGATTATTTCAGGCGGATGCAAGCTGCCGCAGAGCGAATGCAGAATCTGATCAAGGATCTTCTTGCCTATTCACGCACGAATTCCGCTGAAAGAAAATTTGAGAAAACGGACCTGAACACCCTTGTTGAGGAAGTAAAAAATGATCTGAAAGAAGTAATACAGGAAAAGAATGCAGTAATTGAAACAACGAACCTGTGTGAAGCCAATATCATCCCGTTTCAATTCAGGCAATTGATGCAAAATCTTATCAGCAACTCGCTCAAGTTTGCCAAACCCGGCAAACAGCCTCATATTGTTATTCAGGACAATATTGTACTCGGATCAGCACTGAGGGATAAGATTCCAGAGCCTGAAAAAAATTATTGTCATATCAGCGTAAAGGATAACGGGATAGGCTTTGACCCCAAATTCCGGTTCAGGATTTTTGAGGTATTCCAGCGGCTTCATGGAAATGACAAATACCAGGGCACCGGCATTGGACTTGCCATTTGTAAAAAGATAGTTGATAATCATCAGGGTATTATTACTGCTACATCAGCGCCTGATGAGGGAGCAACATTTGATATTTATATCCCTGCTGCTGGCAATAACTAACGGAGGTTTTCCCGAAACCATCGTGTATATGGTAAATCCCCCTCGTGAGCAAGGTTCATCAAATATTATTCATCCGACTTAAGCCATGCAATTGCTTCGAGATACCCAAGTGCAAAGGCAAGCTCATTAAGATCGTGAGCTTCTGCAAGCAGAGTCATTACAAAATCACCGGACATAATGAACCAGATCTGTAAAAAAGAGATTGCGAAATGGAAAATTACCCATATCGGGCATGATTGCGCCCCCGTAACTGAATGCATGTGCATCATTCAACTGATCAGTGGTTGCCCCCGGAAATTTATTTTTCAGCAATGGAAGAATTGAATTATCCCATGCAGCATCAATAATTGCTTCGTGAGTTAGCACGGCATAACCTAAAGCTTCGCGTGGTGTGAAAACTGAAATGCAAGCAGCAGTCAGGCTCCATATAAAAATACAATTCATAAACCCTTTTTTCATCCGTACAGATTTGCAGAAGTGATCACCGGAAATCCCTTTTTCATCATGGAGAAAAAATTCACGCATATAGGTTCATTGCTTATTGATCCGGGCTCATCACTTTCAGGCTGTCTAATTCCTCCGGTGTTACACTCGGAGGCAAAATGTGATTCCTGATCTTGAATGCGATAAACTCTCCGCATCTTTTTGCAGATTCCTCATCTGCAAAACCATTAGTTCCACTTACTGATGGGATGTTCGGCTGGTGAATATAGATTTTGGAGTCGATGAATATATCATAACCCCATCCGTTATCCCCCCTAAATGTTTTAATCTCCGTTTTAACGGAATCATTTGCGTGCTTTGTTGTGTCTTCAGTGAGTGTCCCGAAATTTTCCTTCTCATCAGGTAAATTATTTTCGGGCGATGCAGTATTCCTGCAGGCAGCAAAAATTAATGCAGATATTAAAAAGAAAAAGTATTTAGCCGCCTTGATGCTCATAAGAATTGATTATGTGTATAATTCTTTTGCTTTGTTCCAGAGATCATCCATCTCCTTCAGTGTCATGTCATGCAGCGTGCGCTGTTGTTGCAACGCCGAGCTCTCCATCATGAGGAAACGCTGAATGAATTTCTTATTTGTTTTTTCGAGCGCAGCTTCCGGATCAATTTTTAAAAAGCGTGAAAAGTTGATGAGTGAAAATATAAGATCGCCGAATTCCTTGTCCATTTTTTCCTTTTCCTCATCGGTTAAATTTTCCTTTTCCGCATACTCACTAAACTCCATCAATTCCTCGAGCACTTTTTTCCAGACGTCATTTTTATTTTCCCATTCAAATCCCACCTGTCTGGCTTTATCCTGAATGCGGTATGCTTTAACTACTGCTGGCAGCGCTGCGGGAACACCCTCAAGCACTGACTTTTTCCGTTCACCCATTTTTATCTGTTCCCAGTTCTTTTTTACGGTTGCTTCGTCATTCGCTTCCACATCACCATAAATATGCGGATGTCTCCTGATCAGCTTATCGCAAAGTGTACTGATAACTTCAGTAATGTTAAATGAATTCTGCTCCGATGCAATTTTAGAATAAAATACCAGGTGAAGCATCACGTCGCCAATCTCTTCCTTCAGCAGCTTCATATCCTTCTGATCAATGGCATCTGCCAGCTCATAGGTCTCTTCAAGGGTAAGCAGGCGAAGCGATTCCAGTGTTTGTTTCTTATCCCACGGACATTTTTCGCGCAGGTCATTCATGATACCCAGCAGGCGGTCAAATGCCATGGCAGCCTCACTCATTTATCTAAAAATTTGTTCGCGAAAATAGAAAAAGAAGAATGCCGGAGGGTAGTATAGCTGCACCCGGCAATATGATCGCCTGCGTTAGTTTCGGGGCCAGAACCTCCTTTCATGCCTGTTTGTTATCAGTGATGATGCGCTCCCTAAGTAAGGTAATATAAAGATAAGTGCAGGTGCCATGAAATAGAGCACCGTTGTGTGTTGGATTGTCTTAAGCATCACAGAGGAATTTCTTGACTCCGCCGGCATAAAATAAATAGTGTGATTGAAATTTATTTATCTTTGTAACTAAGATAATTAACAAATAAGATAATAAGCATGATAAGAAGTAAAAACACCGAACAAATTCTGCATTTCAGAACAATAAGCCGGCAGTATTCAGATGCTTCTATTCTGATGCACGAAGCTATCGCAAGAAAAGCAGGACTTTCCGGGACTGACCACAAGTATTTGGGGTTTTTAATTCAGAACGGGAAAATGACAGCAGGCGAATTATCTAAGATTACAGGACTCACTACGGGTGCAGTTACAGGATTAATTGACCGGCTTGAAAAGAAAAAGTTAGTAAAAAGACAATTCGGAAAAGACGATAGACGGCAAGTCATCATTATTCCAAACACACAAAACGCAATGAAGCTTTTAAAGCCTTTGTTTGCAGACCTTCAAAAAAATAGCATAAAGCTTATTAACTCTTTTTCCGAAAGCGAAATTCTGGTAATTGAAAAATATTTTCATTCAGCTATTCGTGTAATGACCCAAACAACTAAAAAAATAACAACTCAATAAAATGAAACCAATGGATAATATCACTATAGACTATCTGACAAGGGCCGAAATATGGCTTTTCATTACAACGCATATATATTTCTTAATGAACGGAGCTCAAATTTTTGAAACAGCTGTATTTGTCCCAAAATGGACAGCTTCTCCACCTGAAACCTTGAAACTGCTTAATGACAAAATGGAGTTAGCCTAAAAACCTTTTGGATTGTGTTTCACTCCTTGCACGAAATCACATTTATTCTTGCTATTATTTTCTGCTGGAAAAATTGATCCTGTCAGAAATTGGTTGTTAATTTTATTCGCCATTCATTTTGCTGTCAGGGTTTGGACATTAGCATATTTCGCTACTAATATTATTGACTTTCAAAAAATTACTGAGGCGCCTGGTTTAGCTAAAGACTTAATTATCAGGACTTCACTTTGGCAGACCTTAAACTATGTGAGAGTTTCAATTTTTATAGCAGTTTCAATAGGACTGCTACCATTGTGTATAAAACTTCTGACGCTGAAATACAGATAAAAGGCAGACTGTTGAAATCGCATACCCTGACAACACCCTACGCAAAAGTGACGGTTCATTTTTTCGCAGGCATTTTTGTATATATTTGAATTGCACTTTTCTAGCAGCAAGGTGGCCTCACTCGCCGAAATCTGTTATTTTATGTTTCGAGGCGTGAGCATATCGCCTCATAGATGGAATTTCCCTCCTAAAATTTGCCAAATTACCTAATCAGCGAACTTTGCTGTGTGATATTCCTCATCTTGATCCTCTCTAAAAACGAAGCCAGGTTCAGAGTTTATCACCGTTCAATTTCTTTTTTGCAGTATCACCATTATCAATAATCACGGTTTTTTTTTGCACCCGGAGTACCTCTCCAAAACCCTGCTTGAAGGAAAGTCCGTGCAGGGCAATTGCAATCCGCCGAGCCTTTGTGGCTTCTGTCCTTGCGCTTTCAATCCACTTGCTGAAATAGTTTTGATGGGATTTGGGAAGTGTATTAAAATAATCAAACGCCGCAGGTTCATCCTTTAGGCAGTCAACAAAATCTTTTTCAAGCAGATAATGTTGAAGGTCAGGTTCAAGTACAACTTTAACTTTATGTCCTTGAGTCTTCCCGATCTTTTTACGCACACTAGAATTCAGTGCCATGATAAAGCTTCCATTTCCCATAGGTAACAGGCTTACACCCTTGAAAGCATACCCATCCAGTCTGCCTTTAACGCGAAAGGATTTTTTGTTGCCTGGAATTAACTGCTGTGCAACATCTGCAGAAATTTCAATGTAGCTCCAGCCGGTTTTTTCTCCCTGCTGATTGAACCTGAGAATAATGGCATTGAACTGAACCATGAAATCAATAGAATAATATCCTTGCAGCTAATTTATTGATAAGCCATCAATGATAAAATATTTTTCTAATAGCTGTTGTCTACACCCGCCGATATATGTTTCTAGCTGTTTTGGGGAGGGGGCACACCGCCGTTATAGGAATTTCTTTACAATTCTTGTGGAGCAAGTTTAAGTTTATAGGAATAAATTAACACAGGTTAAATTAGATGATTCTTATTTTTACTATACTAGAAGTGGAGTTCAGCGACCACAATAAAAACGGGGCGTCACCGAAAAGCCATACGAGTAGGAATAATTAAACGGTAACTTATGCCTAAGTATTTAATTGAAAGGGAAATCCCCGGAGCCGGCAAATTTTCAGCCGAGCAATTAATAGGTATTTCAAAAACATCCTGTGGAGTGTTGAGTCAAATGGGATCACAAATTCAGTGGATAGAAAGCTATGTGACAGGTGATAAAATATATTGTGTTTACATCGCGCCTAATGAAGAAATGATTCGTGAGCATGCTAAACAAGGCGGCTTTCCTGCAAATTCCGTGAGCCAGGTAGCCACCATCATTGATCCGACCACCGCAGAACAAAAAAGTTAAAGCGCAAGATTCAACCAAATTTATTTGGCTTCATGAACATGCTTTCACCAAAATAGGAAAACGAAGCGAGATTTGTTCGGGGGTTCATTTATTATGATATCATTGAGTGGCTGCAACTCCTTAAACGTATTTTGCGATGTTATTTTGTGCACCAATCATATCTCAGAAGTTCTGATCCTGGCAAAGTCCGATGAGTGCTATTGCAATTCATCGCTTCGCTTTCAATGAATAACTGTGAAAAGTTAAAGGTGATTTGAATGGAAAAGTGATGGGTCGGATTCAAGTCCAAAATCTTGATTAATCAATCCATAAAAAGAATGCGACGATTTTCCTTCGGAAAATCGTCGCACCATAATCGTCAGTTTGATATAGAAAACTAACTTCTTAATAATCCATTCCACCACCGGGAGGCATGCCTGCCGGCATTCCCCTCTCTTCCTTAGGCTTGTCAACAATCACACATTCAGTTGTAAGGAGCATGGAAGCAATGGATACCGCATTTTCCAAAGCAACACGTGTAACTTTGGTAGGATCAATTACGCCGGCTGCCATCAGGTTTTCATACACATCCGTGCGGGCATTATAACCGAAATCAGCTTTTCCCTCCCTCACCCGCTGAACCACTATAGAACCTTCAGCACCTGCATTGGCGGCAATGATGCGCAATGGCTCTTCAAGTGAGCGGCGAATAATATTCACACCTGTTATTTCATCATCATTCAATCCCTTTACATTATCAAGAGCTTCGAGAGCCCTGATGTATGCCACACCACCGCCCGGAACAATTCCTTCCTCTACGGCTGCACGGGTAGCATGCAAAGCATCGTCAACACGGGCTTTCTTTTCCTTCATCTCCACTTCACTTGCTGCGCCAATATAAAGAACGGCAACACCGCCGCTGAGCTTTGCCAGGCGCTCCTGCAATTTCTCTTTGTCGTAATCGCTGGTGGTTGTTTCAATCTGTGCCTTGATCTGATTCACACGGGCAGTGATTTCCTCTTTTTTACCCGCGCCATTTACTACAGTCGTGTTGTCCTTGTCAATGAGAATCTTGTCGGCCTTACCGAGATAATCAAGCGTGGCATTTTCCAGCTTGTAGCCCTGTTCTTCACTGATCACTGTTCCACCCGTGAGTTTCGCAATGTCTTCAAGCATTTCCTTTCTGCGGTCGCCAAAGCCGGGAGCTTTCACAGCAGCTACTTTGATGGTTCCGCGAATCTTGTTTACTACGAGGGTTGCAAGTGCCTCACCCTCTACTTCTTCAGAAATGATAAGCATGGGGGAGCCCTGCTGTGCTACCTTTTCAAGGATGGGAAGAAGGTCCTTCATCTGGCTGATCTTTTTATCATAGATCAGGATGTAAGGATGATCTAATTCCGTTTCCATCCTTTCAGGATTGGTAACGAAGTATGGCGAAAGATAGCCGCGATCGAATTGCATTCCTTCAACCACTTCAACAGTAGTTTCAGTGCCCTTCGCTTCTTCTACCGTGATCACACCTTCCTTCTTCACCCTGCCCATTGCTTCTGCAATCAGCTTTCCGATAGTGGAATCATTGTTTGCAGAGATGGAAGCTACCTGCTCAATCTTCTGATTATCGCTGCCCACATTTTGAGATTGTGATTTCAGATGCTGGATGACTGCTTCTGAAGCTTTATCCATTCCGCGCTTGAGATCCATTGGATTTGCGCCTGCGGCAACATTCTTTAATCCTGCGGTGATCATGGCTTGAGCAAGAACGGTTGCAGTGGTAGTTCCATCACCTGCGATGTCGGCAGTTTTAGAAGCCACTTCCTTCACCATCTGGGCACCCATGTTTTCAATAGGATCTTCAAGCTCAATTTCTTTTGCTACAGTTACACCATCCTTGGTAATAACAGGCGCACCATATTTTTTTTCAATCACCACATTGCGTCCTTTAGGACCGAGGGTAACCTTCACGGCATCTGCCAATGAATCCACACCTCTCTTGAGGCATCCACAGGCATCCATAATGTAATTAA
>MWVX01000824.1_pt1 | contig 10181 bp, 10 predicted proteins | sample 1047311 | NCBI WGS metagenome assembly MWVX01 (sample SAMN06349984, study PRJNA376086) | soil metagenome | isolation source: MtG-4 sample Antarctic (ecotone) soil | place: Antarctica | collected 2015-01-13
GCAGGCTGCAAACAGGGAGGCTTTTACAACAGTTTTTTGGTAAACCTTTACTCACAAATATTTTTGTAAAACTTTTTAAAACCTTTCCCTTCCTGGCTGCATCTGTAATTAAAAAAACACATGGTAAGCCTTTTTAAGGCACAGCCTTTGTACCTAAGTAAAAAAGATGGCTATGATAAAAACTAAAAAAACTATGGTTCTTGGGGCATCAGCTAATCCTTCACGCTATAGCTACCTCGCTGTAAAAAAGCTTACATCACATCATCATCCTGTCGTAGCCATCGGTAAAAAAAAAGGAGCGGTAGGAGAAGTGAGTATTGAAACGGAACATCTCCCTGTTTCAGATGTAGACACGATAACCCTTTATTTAAACCCAACGAATCAGCAACAATACTATGATTACATATTCAATCTAAAACCCAAGCGGATTATTTTTAACCCAGGTACAGAAAACGAATATCTTATTAAAAAGGCGAAGGAGAAAGATATTGAAACTGTTATTGGTTGCACTCTTGTTATGTTAAGTATCGGGAATTATTAGCCCTGCTGAAAATAGTTATTTTACTATTTCTCGTTTCGGCTTTCTACTATTACAAAACGCAACTCCACTTGATCTTTAAAATTCCCTTTCAAAAAGTTTTGAAGATTTTTTTTTATTTACAAATATTGTAACACGCGACTATGGAAAATCAGGTTCTGTAAAGAACTACAAGTTGTAATCCACTATCCTAATTGATTATTCAATGAAAAAAATAAAATCCGCAACAATTTGCCTATTGCTAAGTATTTGCTGTATTGGGGCTGTTGCGCAAATTCATCCGTCATCTAAGGCCGATTACGAAAAACCTGCATTGTTTTCAGATCTTCCGGAAAAACTTAATTTGAAAATCCCATCATTAGAGGCTATGCTTGATTTATCTGCAGGACAGAGCGTTCAGGTTCCGCTAGGCCGTTCTTTCATCTTACAGGGAGTTATTATATCAAAATCAGATGCTAATGACCTGAATGTAAAATCTGTTGTAATAAAATCAAATAATCGTAAGGGAGCAACTCTTACATTTACGCGTAGCCGTAAAGAAGATGGTAGCTTTTCATACTTAGGCAGAATGCTTAGTTACAATCATAACGATGCATATGAATTAATATTTGAAAACGGTCAATACTTTTTAACAAAGAAAAAATTACTTGATATTATTAATGAATAGAATTTTATAGAACAACGTCCAATCCAATTCCTAATCCTATCAATCCCTATCCTCATATGAAAAACCTTTATATAACTGTGTCCCTTGCACTGTTATTATTGGTGTCCTCTAACACCATTGCCCAGGTTCCTGTATTCAGTAGTTTTCCATCTGCACAAGCAGTTTTGCTTTTAGACTTTGACGGACATATTGTAAATGGTACGAGTTGGAATGCCAACGGACCAATCAATTGTGGACCTTCTAATTTAAATAATACACAGATAACAGAAGTGTATAATCGTGTGGCAGAAGATTATCGTCCCTTTAATATTAATGTAACCACGGATGAAGCAAAATATTTAGCGGCACCTGCTGCAAAAAGAATGCGGGCTATTTTAACTATCAGCAATAGCTGGTATGGTAGCAATGCAGGTGGTGTGGCTTATATTAATTCGTTTACATGGGGTGATAATACACCTTGTTTTATTTTTACTTCGCTCCTCAATTACAACATAAAGAATATTTCTGAAGCAACTGCACACGAATTGGGACATACCTTGAGCTTACGTCACCAGTCTTCCTACGATCCAAATTGTGTGAAAACTGCTGAATATAATTCCGGAGCAGGTAGTGGAAAATTTGGCTGGGCGCCTATTATGGGAGTTGGGTATTATAAAAATTCCACTACCTGGTATAATGGGCCGAATCCCTATGGCTGTGCCAATGTACAATCCGATGTTGATGTTATCACCAACGCTAACAACGGAATTATTTTTCGGGCTGATGATTTTGACGAAACTTTTAAGGATGCCACCAGTCAGTCTTTTTCAGATAACAAGTTCGTAACTACCGGAACTATTACCACTTCCACCGACAAGGATATGTTTAAATTTACAATGGCTACACGACAAAAATTAATAATGGATGCTGTGCCCGCCAGTGTCGGTACAGGCGATGCAGGCTCCAACCTGGATATTCAGGTCCAGTTATATAACACATTTAAAACTTTAATTGGCACTTATAATCCTGCGGCTACTTTAAGCGCATCGATTGATACCGTCTTAGATGCGGGAGTCTATTATTTTTTAGTTGATGGCGTGGATAATGAATTTACACCCGAGTACGGAAGCCTTGGCTCTTATTCAATGGAAACATCTCAAAGCCCTCTGGTTGCCCTTCCCCTCCATAAATTTGCACTAAAAGGAACTACAGTAAATGCTCTGCACAATCTAAGCTGGTTAATTGAAGCGGATGAAACGGTTGTAAAACAGGTTTTAGAAGTTTCAAAGGATGGACGTCATTTTAGTGTGGTTACAGAACCCAGAAACACTGAAAGAAGCTACCAATACAATCCGAATGAAAGGGGCGCCTTGCAATACCGGGTGAATGTAACCTTTGACAATGGACGTCAATATTATTCAAATGTGATTGCTCTGCGCAGTAATGCTTCTATAAGTAAACCACAATTGTTTACAAATATTATCAGGAACAATGCATTAATGATAAACAGCCCTGCCGGATATTCATATATAATTGGTGATTACAATGGGAGAATGGTTGCAAAAGGAATGATTACACAAGGTGCCTCTACTATTAAGATTAATGATATAAGTAGTGGCGTTTACTTTATACATTTTACAAATGGTCAAACTCAAAATGTAGAGAAATTTGTAAAAGAATAATATTACCATAATCCGTACCCACTTGGTAACTCAAGAGGTTTTCCTTAATTTAGGAAAACCTCTTTTTTATGCGATGGAGAAAATTCAATGGTGAAACAATTGATCTTCCTATTTATGAGGCGGTGGAAAATGCTATAAAAAGAGAAGTAGCTGCCGGGTTTAAATTAAAAGTTTGTTTTGGTACAGATTCTCAGGTAAAGGGAAAAGAAACTGAATTTGCAACAGTAATTGTTTTTTTACGTGAAGGCCATGGCGGCTTTATGTTCATCCATAACGACAAAACTTTTCATCAGCATACTATAAAAGAACGGATGCTGGTGGAAGTAGCTAAGAGCATAGAGATTGCATATGAATTGTGCAATCTTTTTACTTTATATAATGTGGATATGGAAGTGCATGCCGATATAAATACCAATCCTAATTTTAAAAGTAATGATGCCTTGAAAGAAGCAATGGGATATATTCTGGGAATGGGTTTTGCGTTTAAGGCCAAGCCGGAAGCCTTTGCCAGCAGCAGCTGCGCAAATAAAGTAGTAAGTTAAAAATTAATTATTGGCAAAATAAAGGTCACTGCTCTTTTCTAATATGTTTTAGCAAGAATTTTTTTTCCCGCTTCTACTACGGTTGAATAAAATTGAGAAAGCTTTTTACTGTCACGGTGTGCAAAAGAAAAGGTAATTAGGACCAAAACAAACAGTACGATTACTATATTTTTTTCATGGGTAACTCTTTTCATAAATGCTTAAATCAGGGCTGCAAGATAAGTGATAATTAAAAATAATACTACGTTTAACAAGGTTTAATTTATTTTTTATCATTCAATGTTTTGATATAAGATAATACTTGTTTTACTCCTGTTCGTTTAACCGCTGACGTTACAAAATGAGGAGGCAATTCTTCCCATCGTTCTTTCAGCGCTTCCATAAATCGTTTTACATTAGCAGAAGCCTCACGCTGCGTGCTTTTATCGGCCTTTGTAAATACTAGTGAAAAAGGTATTTGCCATTCGCCTAACTGATTTATAAATTTTAAATCTATTTCCTGCGGCTTGTGGCGGCTGTCAATCAAGGCAAAAAGAGTTACAAGGTTTTCCCTTTTACGTATGTATTCTTCAATCATTTTTTGCCAGCTTTTCCTTTGTGTTTGTGATCGTTTGGCAAAGCCATAGCCCGGCAGATCAACCAGGTACCATTCTTTTTTATCATTCGATGTAATATTGAAATGATTGATCAGTTGTGTTTTACCAGGCGATCGGGACACTTTGGCCAGCTCTTTTTTATCCGTCAAGGCATTGATGAGAGATGATTTGCCTACATTACTCCGGCCAATAAAAGCATACTCATGGCGATCTGATTTGGGGCAATTATCAACAGAAGGGCTGCTGATCAAATAAGCGGCCCGGGTAATTTCCATGGCTGCAAAGATAATGGGAGAGTTAGAAGAAAGTTTTCAGTTTACGGTTACAGTGGTTGCCGGTTTCTGATTTTTGATTAGCTGGTAATGAAAAAATTATACATACATCCTAAACAATTCCATTAATCCGCGATTAACTTTGCCGGCTCATGACGGATTTTCCTCACGATCAGATAAAACCTTTTGCACATGCCGCAGGAAAAAAAGAACAGGTAAGGGAAATGTTCGATAGCCTTGCGGATCGGTATGATTTTATGAACAGGTTTTTGAGTGCGGGTATAGATGTATTGTGGAGAAAAAAAGCAATCAATATTTTTAAAGAGGATGCTCCACAGCAATTATTAGATGTTGCTACCGGTACTGGTGATATGGCCATATTGGCAGCTAAATTATTGAAGCCGCAAAAAATAACGGGCATTGATATTTCTCAAAAAATGCTGGAAATAGGACGGCAAAAACTAATAAAAGAAGGTTTAGAAAACAAGATTGAGTTGTTGAGCGGTGACAGTGAAACAATAAAATTTAGTGATAACTCGTTTGATGGGGTGATGGTGGCTTTTGGTGTGCGGAATTTTGAGCATTTGGAAAAAGGACTAAGTGAAATATTGAGAGTAATGAAGCCGGGTTCTCAGTTAGTAGTATTGGAATTTAGTAAACCCAAAATTGCCATAGTCCGGAGCTTTTACAATCTGTACATGGGAGTATTAGCACCACAGATGGCAAAGTGGTTCCATCAAAATAAAGAAGCCTATCAATATTTGAACGAATCCGCCAAGGCTTTCCCGGACAGGCAGGCATTTGTGGATATTTTAAAAAAAACAGGTTATTCCGATACCTCATTTAAACCGCTAAGCTTAGGAATATGTTGTATTTACGTTGGAAGAAAACGGTAGCGATACGCAATTATTTTTTTGTTTTTTTTATGGTTCTTTTATCGCTCAATGCACAAGCGCAAAAAGAGCGATACATGGAGGAGCATGACCTGAAGCCCTACTACTTTGGTATTACACTGGCTGGAAATTTATCCCTTTTTCAAACAGAATTGCATTCCTCTTTTTTAACGCAGGATAGTATCATGGTGGCAGAGCCCACCAAGTCTGGTGGTTTTGCTTTGGGATTGTTGGCAACAACCCGGCTAACCAATCGCTTTGAAGCCAGGTTTAACCCCACATTAATGTTCACCGAACGCAACCTTCGTTACAATTTAAAATATCAGGATTTTGATAATGCGTTTGTAGCAAATCAAAAAGTAGAATCTGTTATTGTTACTTTTCCTTTGCAGGTAAAATTCCGGTCCGACCGGATTGGAAATTTTCGTGTATATATGCTAGGTGGCGGCAAACTTGATTATGACCTTGCCTCTAATGCCAAAGCCCGCAAAGCAGAGGATATGGTAAAGATCCAGAAAATTGACTATGGAATTGAAGCTGGCATTGGGTTCAACTTTTATAATAAAAGTTTTATACTTTCACCGGAGATCAAGATCAGCAACGGCCTGCGTAATATGCACAGCCGCGATGTGAATTTAAAATACTCCAGCGTTTTTGATCGTATACAATCCCGCATGATTGTTTTTTCCATTCATTTAGAAGGGTAGTCAAAATTCTAAAAATCAAATTCTCTTCGTTCTACATTCCACCGGACACCTAAGGAAATAACTGTTGTATTTTTTTTCAAGGAATTTAAACTTGTACTTTGCCTGCGATATAAACCAGCTCCTTCTATAAATAAATTGGGTCTTAGTTCATAAGACAATAACATTGATGCTAAACCAGTTTTAGTATTGACACCGGAACCAACATCATAACCATAATCCATCTTCCGGAAAGGGGGTACATTAGGTAAAAAAATATTTCCACCGAAAGATGTGGTACCTGTATCTTTTCCCTGCTTGAAATAAATAGCTTTTACATGTAGCAACCACCGTGGTGCCGGCTGGTAACGTGCCATGCCTAAAAACTCCTGGAAATTGGCACCCAAGGGATGCGCCAGCGGCTGGTTATAGTGAGTATAGTTAGCAACCGAGTCACGGTGAGAATACGTAAAAGGACGAACCCTGTTTGTTTCTACCTGCAGATCGAGGTTTTCTATTTTGAATGCATCCACATATTTAGCGCCTGCCTGTATTCCAAATTTATTGCCCCACCATCCACTTCCCCTGCGGGACTCTACCAGGTTAAATTCATCCAATAAAAACTGTCCATATATCTGAAATTTTTTAGCCACATTTGCTTTCATATCCAAGCCTGCAACGGAATTATCAAAACTGCCACTTTGTTGCTCAACAGACCGGTAAAAAATAACGGGGTTCAAATAACCAAATTCAAAATAGTCTTTCCGGCCAAAAATCACTCCTTCAAATAAGCCAACATTAAGCCATTTCGTAACCGCCACGTCGAGATGGTGCATGGCTGCATATTTTTTAGGGAAAAGATTATCTGCGCCCAGCCTGTTGCCTGAGGTCAACTCTATAAATAAATTCTGATAATTGAGTTTCCAGATGCGGGTATTGAGTTTCAAAAATAACATACTGGAAGAGAAGTCACTCAGGAACAAACTGCGGTGACCATTGCCAATAAAATTTTTATCGTAGCCAAAAGCAATATCAATTATTTTGGCTACATGGGTTGTGATATATCCACGGGCATCAAAATAATCTACTCCGCCAACATCTTTAAAATCTTTATAAAAACCAGCACCTGGTACGGCTTTTCGTTCGGTTATAAACTGTTGTACATATAAAGGATCCCGCTCCTGGTTATCTGTAATGGATGCAGCAAATCCTACCTTATCGGCTATTCGTCCGCGTAAGTTTACACCACGGGAATTTAAAAACAGGTGTTGGTTATTGTCATTCTCTTTCGATACGGTGTATTGGATCACCGGGTTGATGGCTAAAAAGAAATTCTCTTTATTTACTTCATAAAGGTTGGCTGGTGTTTCATAAAAGCTTTTCCAAATTGGTTTCTTACTTAAAAAATCGCTACGTTGCCCTACTGCCCATTCAAGGTTGCTCATCATGGCCAGGCGTAAATTATGTTCATCCACTTTAGTAAAGAGAGAGGAATCCATGCGGCCAATGCGTGGGATCATTTGATTGCGACTATATGGTTTGGTTTTAGAAAAATTAAGAACGGAATCAGTGCCGGACTTTATCTCTAATCTTTCTATCAAACTATTTTCTTTAGCGCCAAATGGAATATATGTGGTTTGAGAAGAACCAATAAAAGGGATCAGTAAAAAAAGAAGCCTAACCAGGGTTTGTTTAAATTGCATGTACTATTCTTTGGTGATTAAATTATGCAAAAGTACCTGATTAAGAACATCCATATTGTAAACGAAGGACGTCTCTATTTTTCGGATGTATTAATCAGCAATGAACGGATAGAAAAAATAGAGCCAAATATTTCGGCTAAACATAACGTAATTGAAATTGACGGTGAAGGAAAATATTTATTGCCCGGCGTTATAGATGATCAGGTTCATTTTCGCGAACCAGGATTAACGCACAAAGCCAATATTTATACAGAAGCAAAAGCCGCGGTAGCAGGTGGTATTACTTCTTTTATGGAAATGCCAAACACAATCCCACCAGCATTTACGCAAGATTTGTTGGAAGAAAAGTATAATATAGCCGCACAAACTTCTCTGGCTAATTACTCGTTTTTTATGGGCACTTCTAATGTTAACGTGGATGAAGTGCTAAAGACAAATGATAAAAAGAGAAAAGTATGCGGGATAAAAATATTCATGGGTTCTTCCACTGGCAATTTGTTGGTAGACAATTTTCTGACCCTCGATAAAATATTTGCAGAAGGCGAATTGTTAATTGCTACACACTGCGAAGATGAAGAAATCATTAAACAGAACCTTCTAACGCTCAGGCAAAAAAAAAATGATTTAGAAGCCTGCGATCATCCGGTAATTCGTAATGAAGAAGCCTGTTTTGAATCATCATTTAAGGCAGTGCAGTTGGCAAAAAAACATAACAGCCGTTTACACATTTTGCATATCAGCACGGCAAAGGAATTGCAGCTTTTTTCCAACATGCTTCCATTGAAAGATAAAAGAATTACAGCAGAAGTTTGTGTACATCATTTACATTTTACAGCAAATGATTATGCAGCGTTTGGCAACTTAATTAAATGTAATCCTGCCATAAAAGAAATAGTTCATCGTGAAGCTTTGTGGCAGGGTTTGTTAGATGACCGGTTGGATGTAATTGCAACTGACCATGCGCCGCATGCCTGGGAAGAAAAGTCGGTTAGTTATGAAAAAGCGCTTGCTGGTATTCCATTGGTACAACATTCATTATTGTTGATGCTTTCTTATTATCACCAAGGCAAAATTCCGTTGGAAAAAATTGTACAAAAGATGAGTCATGCCGTAGCCGATTGTTTTAAAATAAAAGAGAGGGGCTTTGTTAGGGAAGGTTATTTTGCAGACCTTGTTATAATTGATCTTAAAAAATCAACATTAGTAACTAAAAAAAATATTTTGTATAAATGTGGCTGGAGCCCTTTTGAAGGAACCAATTTTCCGTCTTCTATCACGCATACATTTGTGAATGGAAATCTTATTTGGGAAAATGGTATTTGGAATGAATTCGTAAAGGGTAAACGGCTTTTATTTAATAGGTAAGATCAGTATATAATATTGAAGATTTAATATTGAATATTGAAGTTTTTAGCAATATTAAATCTTACATATTCAATCTTCAATAGCTATGCAGATAGACAAAATCACTTTTAATGATATTTCCATTTTTCATGCGGAAGAAGAATTCTCTATTTTTCATAAACTCAATTTCACTAAAACAGTTGGTGGAAAAGAATGGCTAAGGCGTTTTTTTGCTGAGCCGAACCATGATCTGAAACGCATTATGGGTACGCAGAACATCCTCAAAACACTGATTGAACATTTAGAGGAGTGGCCGGCAGAAATCACTAACGGAACTATCCTGATGGCGGACAAGTTTATGGATTATAACCTCGATCCTGTTCCGCAAAACAGAAATGCATTGAATAGCTATACTTATAAGCTTTTGCATGGGCATGATTATGCTATGATTAAATATTGCATTAAGCATTTCACAGATTTTTTTCGCGGCCTTAAAAAAATATCTAATCTCTTTTCTAAAATTGACCTTCCGCAAAACTTTCTTTTTTATATTGAACGAATTGAAAAAGTTTTGTCAGAAGAGCCTCTTAAAAAATTAGCTGCTATATCGCCTGGTCAAACTCTTTCTATTCAGCAAAATCTGTATTTTGCTTTTTACCTCCGCACCCGATATAAAAATGATACGCAAGAAATGATCGATGTTTTCAGCAGGTTGGAAGCATGGTATTCGATGGCTGTGGCTGTAAAAACATATAAACTCCATTTCCCGAAATTCATAGACGGTGACCAACCTCTTTTAAAAGCAGAAGGTTTATACCACCTCTTATTACAGCAACCTGTTGCCTATGACCTGGTAATGGATCCAGACCAAAATTTTTTGTTTTTAACCGGGGCTAATATGGCAGGCAAAAGTACCCTGATCAAGTCGGTTGGTTCGTCTGTTTTTTTGGCCCATTTAGGAATGGGGGTGCCTGCAAAAGAGATGCAATTAACCTTGTTTGACGGGCTGTTAACGAACATAAACGTAGCAGATAATATTGCAAAAGGCGAAAGTTATTTTTATAATGAAGTGCAGCGGATAAAAAAAACCATATATAAAATTAACGACGGGAAAAAATGGCTGGTTTTGATTGATGAATTATTTAAAGGTACTAACGTACAGGATGCTATGAAGTGTTCATTAACAGTGATCAAAGGATTGATTAAAATAAAAAATTCATTATTTATTTTATCTACTCATTTATACGAAATAAGCGAAGAGTTAAAAGCCATTCCCAGCATC
>MWVX01000825.1_pt1 | contig 10172 bp, 7 predicted proteins | sample 1047311 | NCBI WGS metagenome assembly MWVX01 (sample SAMN06349984, study PRJNA376086) | soil metagenome | isolation source: MtG-4 sample Antarctic (ecotone) soil | place: Antarctica | collected 2015-01-13
CAATATCAATTGCCTGATCTTTTCTATTTTCCTTTAGCTCTTTTTCCATTTCTTCAATTAACTCCACACTTACTTCAGAAAAATTATTGACGAAATTTAAAGGGTTTTTAATTTCATGTGCAATACCCGCTGTCAGTTCTCCAAGTGAAGCCATTTTTTCTTTTTGGATCAATTGGTTTTGCGTTTGTTTTAAATCTTCCAATGACTGCTTAAGGCGTATTGTACGTTCTTCCACTTTTTTCTCCAGGCGCACGTTTTCAGATTTCAATCTACGGGAGCGAAACCTGACTAATAACCAAACAATGGCAGCAAGAATAAACAAATACAACAAGTAAGCCCACCAACTTTGCCACCATGGCGAAGAGATAAATATAGTAATGGATTTTTCAGCCCATACACCATCACTGTTGGCAGCTTTTACCCGAAACACATAACGGCCCGGGGGCACATTATAGTAATAAGCTATTTTCTGTGAGCCTGCTTTTCTCCAGGTATTATCCAGGTTTTCAAGCATATAAAAAAGCCGGTTTTCTTCCGGGCTACTATAATGCATGCCTACAAAATCGAAGGAAAAATTATTTTGATTGTGTTTAAGCCGTATTTCATTTGCATGGGCAAGGGGCTTACGTAAGGGACTGTTTTTACCGCCGGACTTCACCGGGCGATCAGCTATGCTAAAGTTTGTAAAGGCTATTTGTGGTGCCAGTGATTTACTTATCAGTTGATTCGGATAAAAAGCAAAATAGCCGGTCGAATAACCAAAGAATAATTCTCCATCAGGTCCTTTGCTTGCTGAAGTTGCAGGGTTTCTAAAGTCAACACCCTGGGTTTTGCCATACATTTTTATTTCATTACGGTCGGCATTAAGCCTGAAAATGCTCCCCGATACGCTACCCCAAAGATTTCTTTCATTGTCTTCTAACATTCGTGTTACAGCAGGTGTAAAAATGGTGCTGGCCCCCGGGTCAACAAATATTAAAAAATTATCAGAGGCTGCGTTGTAATGATACATGCCACTAGATGTCCCTGCCCAAATTCTACCTGCTGCGTCCTCAAGTAAACTTGAAATAATACCTGCACCGTAGAGGTAGCGCTTAAACTTCCCCGTTCGTCTGTCTAGTTTATTAATTCCCTGTGCTCCTGTTCCCACCCACAAATTACCTGACTGATCATCGGTAATTGAAGTAATGGAATTGCTACTGAGGCTATTACTATCTTTTGGATCATGAAGAAATCTTGTGAATTTTCCTGTCTGTCTGTCCATTAGATTCAGGCCATATTGTGTGCCCACCCAAAACGCACTTTGCCTATCTTCATAAATGGCATGAATATGACCTCTTGTTATACTTTGGGAATTACCCGGATCATGTTGATACCTTGTAAATGTTTCTATATCCTGGTTGAAACGGTTAAGTCCATCTTGTGTCCCAATCCATAATATATCTTGCCTGTCTCTATAAATGTTTTCGGAGATATTATGACTGACTGTATGCGGATTAAGTGAATCAGAAACAAATTGCTTAGTTTTTTTTTGGGTTCGGTCAGTTTGAAAAAGACCACCAGTTGTATTGGCCATCCATAAGAAATGTTGATCCCCGTAGATAGTCTCAACCGTAAAGCCAGTAGAATAAAATGGAATGGACTTTCGTGTCGGATCCACTCTGTACAACCCTCCCTCAATAGTACTTATCCACGACACACCTTCACGGGACGTATACATCCAGTAACCGCTTTTGTCTGTAAATCCTGAAGCAGAATCAGCTTTATAATGGGTCTTTTTTTTTGTGCCGGGATCGTATTGGAACAAGCCATTTTGAAAAGTTCCAATCCAGATCTTTCCAGTGGCATCTTCATTTATAAAAGTAACATACTCATAAATAGAATTTTTATTTACAGGAGGTGATAAACTTAAACTACCGGGGTGAAAGGCATCGTATAAATGCCTTCTAAAAATGCTCTTTGATCTATCCATTGTATGCAGTCCATGGCCGGAAGTACCTACCCAGAACTCACCGTGGCTATCTTCAAAAATAGCTGTCACCCTGTTATCTATTAAACTTTGAGCATTGCCTGGCTCATTCCGGTAGCGAACAAATTTTCCGGTTTTTTTGTCCATCCTGTTTAAGCCCCCATTGGAAGGTTCAACAAAAACAGTGGCACTGGCAGTACCAATCCACAATGTTCTTTGTTTATCTTGATACAGTGCCATTACCGGGCCCTTACTAAGGCTGGACGGGTCAGCTGGATCATGCTGATAGCGTGTAAATTTCCCATTTTTTTTATCCATACGATTTAGCCCGTTGTCTGTCCCAACCCAGATAGTTCCTTCATGGTCCTCCAGTATAATTCTTACGCTATCACTGTTTAAACTTGTGGGGTCATTTGGCCGATGCCTGAAATGAGTAAAAATTTTGGTGGCAGGATCAAGTCTATCCAGACCTTCGCCATTCAATCCTACCCACACATATCCATTGCGGTCAGTGTATAAGGATCTCAGCCTGTTTCCTGCAATTGAGGCCGGATTTAATGGGTCATGTTTGAATGATATCAAATGAAAGCCATCGTAGCGGTGGAGGCCTACAACACTGCCAAACCACATATAACCAAAAGCATCTTGTGTAATAGAGTTGACATCTCTTCCCCAGGAAGTTCCTTCCGGTGGTATAATGGGGTAAAATTTAACCTGCTGTGCTCGCAAATGATAGGCTAACACCAACAAGCATATAAATGCGAAAAGGCGAATCCTCATTTGTTAGTCTTGTTTAAAACAGCTTATCTGCAAATAGCATAATATCAAGCAATAAAATGTGTTTGTAAGCTTTGAATATACCGTCAATATTTAACTTACCACTTTCATAACACTAATAAAACTGAGTTGAATGCTGGTTTTTAGTTTTACAACTAACTATTGATCTTCAGAACAATCTGGTGGAGGACAAAGGTCTTCCCAACCTAAGTCTATATATACATATTCCTCCTGGTTAACCGACCCCCCACCCTTTGGGGTAACTAAAATTTGCAACAGTAAGGTAACTCGTTTTTTCTTGCCATTCACCGGGGGATTGCTCTTTAAATACCTTGCAAAATATAAAGCCATTTTTTTATCCTTATATTTATTTTGAAAATCAACGAAAACATCTAACTGCCTCTGCCCTATTCTTATTCCATCAGTTTTTTTATGGTTTCTGAACAAGCCATCGTAATTATCAATCATTTCTTCAGCAACTGCTGCTGGTATTGTGGGCAATCCTGCATTTTGACCAAAAACATCTTGTTTAGAAACAAAAAAAACGAGGAGCAGTGAGCAAAAAACAAAAAACTTTTTCATAACAGTAATTTTGGTTTCTTAAATATAAGTGTAAATCGTAATTGGAAATTACTACCAATCTTATTTTTCCAATGAATATTCCCTGTTATTGACATTCAGTTGTAGACTTGTCACTTGTATGTGATGCCTGTAGAATTATACCCGATAAAAGATGTTAGATAAATATGAGCAAGGAATTATGTCCGCTCAATAGCTGATATAGCCATTCATACAATTATACGAAATACATCGTACGAACATTATATTTTTATTCTTTCTCATGTGCACGTTTAATTGTACAACGGCCTCTGTTTCTACAGAGGCTTCATTTTTCCTTTTGCTGAAAATTATTCATAAAGGAAATATCAATACTGCTGAGATAAGGTTCTAACCTGGTTAAATTATCAAAGCTGTTAATACCCTGTACCATTTTAAAAATAGCATTGTAATAAACTTCTACATAAAAGCTATTAATTTGATACAATTGTATTACCAGGTCTTTATAAAGCCTTTCGGCAATCAATACACCATAATTAAATAAAACTTCTGCCTGGCTTTTATCGTCGAGAAATTTAAAATCGTACAACTTCATGAATATCAAAATTAACTTTACCCAGATAATGGAAATATCAAACAGGTTTAGGCTTACAGATTCAGAAGTTCAAAGGAGTGGGGAAACAAGATTATAATTAAAAGTTTACAAAAACAAATTTCAGTATTATAAAATTAGTGTTGGCATAAGAAAAGTAGAGTAAATACAAACCATGAGAATGTTTTTTACTTTTGAATTTTACTTTCAGAGCAAGTAATAAAGCAATATTTTTTTAAAAGTGACTTGTATTTTGGAATAGTTATTGTTATTTTACTCTTCCAAACCGTACCTAAAATGATTGAAACTTTACTATTTATTGTAATCTTCCCCCTTGCTCTTTTTATGTTGTTTCATTTATTTATTTCTCTATTTAAATGGATAAAAAGAATAAATTAATCTGGAGAAAAATACAAACAAAGTATAACACAAGCTCATTTATTTAGCCAAACCTTTTGCAATAATGCCGCCTGATACTTCTATAGTTGTGCCGTGCACTGCATTGTTTTGAACGATGAATTTTATAGTTTGAATGATTTCATCTGTTTGGATTAATCTACCTAAAGGAATTTCGCTTACTATGCTTTGCAAAATTTCTGGTTTTATAGCGGTTAAAATAGGCGTCTCTACATAACCCGGTGCAATAGCTGCTATCCGTATATTTTTAATACCTTTTGCATGAAACTCTCCAGCCAATATTTTGGGCCATAGCGCTATTGACGCTTTAGTGGATGCATAATTTAATTGTCCTAATTCGCCTGCTTTATTAATGGATGAAATAGGGATCAGCACGCCTTCCCAATTATTATCAACCATGCTGATCACCGCTTCGCGGAGGGTTAAGAAAACACCTGTCAGGTTTACGTTGATGACTTGACTCCACTGATCAATTGTCATAAACTTTTTTACTTTACCGGTTTCTTTATCAGGGCTTACCAAAAAACTATCGCGGATAATACCTGCACATGCCAATACCACATTTATCTTTCCGAATTGCTGTTTAGCAAAATCCATAAATTCTTTTACGTCTGCTTCATTCGTAACATCTAACTTTTTATACGCAATTAAGTCAGATGATATCGAATCGGCAACCAGCTTTAGCGCTGCTTCATTAATATCGCCCATCACAACCTTAGCGCCTTCTTTAATTAATGCCCTGGCTGAGGCTTCACCAATACCACTTGCTGCACCTGTGATAACGAAAACACTTCCTTTTATTTCCATCATTTATACTTTTACCATCTTTTGAAAATAGATGAATAAATGCAGCTGTAGCTGTCCTTTTTAGAAACATGATTAAGTTAAGGTCCAAATATTATTGCCCTGCAACTTTAGTGCGGGATTAAAAATTATGATTTTATAGCTTTAGCCCCGCAGAGCATATTATTTTTTGGGGCTAAACCCAGTTCAAAATAAACTATTCTTTCCTGTCTAAAGAACAGGGGCAATAAACTTCTTACTTAATAACATCGCTGCCCCGATGATAAGAAACATAAAATAACAGCTACAATTCTCTAATTCAAAATCAAACTATTCTTTCTGTAAAAATGCTTTAATAGCATTTACAATCTCTTTTGCACCATCACCATACAGCATTGTTTGATGGTTGCCGGGAATTTTCAAATAGCTGCAATCCTTCATCATGGCTACGGTTTCTCTTGCATTTTCTTCCGGCAATAATGGCGCATCCAAAGTATATATTCCGCCACCGTTAATTAAAATAGCAGGTTTATTGACACCCTGAATATAGTCAAGCCAGGGTTCTGCAAGGGCACCATTGACAGCTAAAAGCATATTGTTTAATTGCGGGATAGGTGTAACTGTTTTATCATCATTATCTTTTACATCAGCACGATAATAAGAGATCATTTTCTCATCCCAAAAATTTATATAAGGCGCTTCTTTCACTTTATAAAGGTAGGCTTCAAAGGAAGGAAAGGCTTGCCCGAGGCGGCTTAATGCAGGTACCAACATTTCTTTTGTATTAGGATGCATTTTTGCAGCCGCATCTAACAATATCATTTTTTCAACACGGTCCGAATAATGAGCTGCGAGGTAAAATGTAAGCAAAGCGCCAAAAGAATGCCCGCCAATAACCGCCGATTTAATTTTCAAGGAATCTAAAAAACCAATGATGTCTTTTGCATGTGCAGCCATTGTATAATCATCGGCGGGCTGATCGCTTTTGCCGCGGCCACGTAAGTCTATTGAAATGACATTGAAAGCAGGACTTAAGCCAGCCGCAATTAATCCATCAAAGGCATTTGCATTGGCCGTTAAACCGTGCATGAGAATGATCGTTGGCCCATCACCTTTACTTTCAATATAACGAAGGCGAATTCCATTTGTTTCTATAAGGTGTTCAGACATGCTCATTGATATACGTTTCTTTCAAATCTTTTTTTAAAATTTTCCCGGCAACATTACGTGGTAGTTCATTTACGATAATGACAAAGGATACTTTTTGATACCGGGCTTCAATATGCCCGTTGATCCAGGCTTTTAGTTCTTCAACACTTAGATTGTTATCTTTTAGCACAATAGCTGCAACTGGTGTTTCACCCCAATCTTCATGTGGAACTCCAAATACTGCTACATCCTTTACACCGGGATGGTGAATGATGATCTCTTCAATATCGGTGGGATAAACATTTACACCACCGGAAATGATCAGGTCTTTTTTTCTGCCGGTCAAATATAAATAGCCGTCTTTATCTACATAGCCCAGATCGCCTGTGTAAAGCCAGCCGTCTTTAATAGCTTCCTTTGTTTGCTCTTCATTTTTGTAATACCCCGTCATTAATAATGGCGACTTGCCAATGATCTCTCCAATTTGTGTGATTTCCAATTCCTTTCCTGCGTCATCAACAATTTTTAGTTCCATAAACTGTGGTGGCTTGCCTACACTATTAAATTTCCTTTGCACATCATTTTTATCAAGTATGGTCATAAAGCCTTCTGTCAATCCATACAATTCATAAAAAACACCAGGAAGTTTTTTATTCAATTCGTCTTTATGTTCCTGTAATAGTGGAGCACCAACAGAAAGAACATGTTCCAGGCTTGAAAGTTTTTGCCTGTTAAAACCTTCAAGCTGCAAACAATTAATAATTTGAGAAGGGACTAATATTGTATGTGTTACTTTTTCTTTGTGTATCACATCCACTATTTCCTGTGGATCAAAATGGTTTTGTAAAATGTAAGTGCATCCTAAATACATGGCGGGCATCAATGTTAAAAATGAACCATTGAAAATGATGGCACCAGAATGCATCACCACACTTTCGGGCGTCATGCGAAATGCGTTGGCAAACAATGAACCATATAAAGAACGAACGGCATGGCTTATTAAAATTCCTTTTGGCAAACCCGTTGTCCCGCTACTGTAAATAAGGTTATAAGGATCACTGCCATTTACAGGTTCAATATTCTTTAATTGAACAGAAGCATTTGCTTTTTTTGAATGATAAGATTGATAGCTTTCAGAAGCATGGTCAATTACCCAAAAATTGGAAGAAGAAATTTTAAAGTTTTCTTTATTTGATCAACATGTTCTATTAATTCAGAGCAAGTGATAACCAATTTTGTGTCAGCGTTATCTAACAAATTAAATAATCCCTGTCCCCGCAACAATGGACTTAAAGGAACAGCTACAGCCCCTATTGCAGCACAGGCCCAATAGGTTTCATACAATTCTAAAGTGTTATGTAACAGTGTTGCCACCTTATCGCCTTTACAAATTCCGGCCTGTGTAAATGCATTCGCCAGCATGCTTACTTCTTCATGCAATTGCCGGTAGGTTAGCCGTTTGTTTTCGGATACAATTGCCAAATGATCACCACGATATGTAGAATGATGCTGTAACCAATTTTGTATTGTAAGTAAGTGAAGGGACATGGCAAACGTGAAAAGTGAGAAAAAATTCACCCAACCATCCGCCTGAGGCAGATGGCTCCCCTCTCTGCGAAGCAGAGAGGGGTTACGCAGCTTGCTGAGTAGGGGTAAGTAAAAAAGATGTAACATTTTATAGTTGACATAGCACTATTTTTTTAGAAAACTTGGAAGTGTTGCTTTCAATTCTATGGAATATAATCTGCCAATAGAAGGAGACCCCACAAATTCTTTTTGCTCTGTATCAAAAATATTACTCATGCCCACCCCGACGCTGTAAAATTCAGTGAACCGGTAACCTGCACTAATATCAAATGTAGTAAAGCCACCTAAAGCACCATGGTCGAAGTTCTTTATAAGGGGTGTACGCGGGGTACCTGTTGCCGGGTTAATTCCTCTATCTATTATCCCTCTTTTACCTTCTCCGGCTTTTGTACCAATTTGGCTTCCACTATATAAATTGTATTCCTGCACCCAGCGACCAGATAGATTTATAAACATTTTTCCTTTGGCGAGGTTCTGGAAACTTAATGTAGCTGCCAAACGATTTTTGGGTGCATTCAGGCTCCTCTCTTCCAGGGAAACGAACCCATCTTTGTTGGCATCATTCTTAATATTATCATCAGTAATATCAGAACCAAACCATGAATATTTTAATGCAAAACTTGTTTTATCAGTAAAGTAATAATTTGCACCAAGATCAATTCCATAAGAAGCAACTTCTCCATAATTAAAATAAGTTAAAAAAGTTCCGCCACTTAATACACCCGAGCTATTAGTTGTTCCAGGGAGTGCTAACTTAGCAAGCGGGATAGGAATATCACCAACACTTAATGCCCGGCCTAATACACCAATAGCAGGGCTTAAAAGTTTTTACTTCTTCCGTAATATCCATAATGTCCATGTAAAATTTCTTAGTTATTGTTCCCTTATAACCTAATTCCCAGGTGTTTATTTCTTCGGGTTCAAGTGGGGTCGTTATGGTTTGCATAGCAGCATCATTTACGTTGGCCCCATTTGGTATATAATTAACGCCACTGCCATTTCCAAACACTAAGCCAAATACACTGGCCCTTTGGAAAAGAATAATAGGTGCAGCGAAGGCTTTACCCCAGGTTAAACGAAGGGCACCGCCGGGAATACCTTTTACCAGGCCAACCTTTGGAGAAAATAAATTGCCAAACAAACTGTGATGATCGAGACGTGCTGCAGTAACTAATTTAAAATCTGCAGGAAGAATTTTTTCAAGTTGCAAAGCGCCACCGTATTGTGTTACTTCCACTTTTTGATCGGCATCTGCCAGGCTGGTACCAAAAGTTTTAGGATCATCTTTCTGATAAGTTGCTCCTGCCACCATATACAATCCTATATTATCGAAATTGTAATTGTACTGCACCTCTCCGTTAAAACGTCTTGATTCTTCTTTAAAACGGTTTCCTAAGCGTAAAGCATTTATTTCGGCTGAATCCGGGTCTAAAAGGTGTCTTGGATCTCCTTTATCAGTAATGGTGCTGCGAGTGCGATTATAAAAATCTCTTGTGTAACCTGGTATTCCGTAAGATTGCCCAACGTTTGTCCAGGTCTCATAGGCTTGTGCAAAAAACCGGGGACTAACAAAACGCAGCTGCAGATAAGAAAACTTCCAGTCTCTAATTTGATTACGACCCGTATTATTTACACTGATAAAATTATTTTTACTTCCTCCATAAGAAGCGATGATATCTGATTTTGGCGTTACACTATAATATAAATGTGCTTCTCCACGAATATGACGGAATTGGTAAGAAGGGATTCGTTCGGGAATGGCAACTGCACGGCCGTACACTCCACCACCTGCATAAATGCTGTCATGAAATTCAAAATCCTTACCTGTAGTATATTCCCAGCTTGTTTTATAAGCCCATTTGTTATTGATCTTTAATGCATTCCGGGCACGTCCGCTAAATACATCCCTGTTTCCCCTGCTCAGCACAAGTGATGTTCCCTCATATTTTCTTGGGTCTTTTGTTATGGTATTGGCAATGCCATTGTGTGCATTGGGACCATACAATGCTGAATTAGGGCCAAGAACAATTTCCAAACGCTCAATATCTTCTTTAATGACCGTATTCATTATACCTGATGGCAATCCACTACCTCCTGCCATCATACTGTTTCTGCCATCCGTCATTTGAAGTATTTTGGCATTGAATGCATTATTAAAACCGCGGGCATTAAAGCCTACACCGGTTACACCAATTCTTACAAATTCAACACCCTGAATTTTTGATGCTAATTCTCCAACATTAAAGGATGCAGTCTGATCAAAATCACGGGCACTGATTACACTGATGGATGCGGGAGCCCTTGTAATTTTTTCCGGACGTTTAGAAGCGGTCACTACCA
>MWVX01000826.1_pt1 | contig 10171 bp, 8 predicted proteins | sample 1047311 | NCBI WGS metagenome assembly MWVX01 (sample SAMN06349984, study PRJNA376086) | soil metagenome | isolation source: MtG-4 sample Antarctic (ecotone) soil | place: Antarctica | collected 2015-01-13
TAGCGATGATTTGGCTTTGATTAGCAGAATCAGGGAAGTTCTGCAACCGCGTTCGGCAAAAGAAAATTGCGGTGAAAAACTCATCAGACATTGAAAAAACTGCATCTTTTGGCACTCATTAAACCATTTGGTGTGAAATTTTTAATTAAAATTCTTGTGTGTTAACCTTCCTTTTTCTCGAAACAAAAACATAAACCCGGTGGAATTTTGACGTTTCGCCTATATTTACCAGCTTTTCTCAATATAGCTCACGAGTTTTCAGCAAACTCGAATCATCTCGATTTTTATCTTAGTGTAGTGTTTGGCACACACATTGCACTTTAGATTGGAAGCAATGACTAGTTGTAAGAAGACGATACAAATATTTGAGAGGAAAGAGATGAAAAAAATCAATTTAGGAAGAAATTTCGCCGTGATGGCGTTAGTTTGGACGATGCTGATGCTGCCGTTTGCGGCAATCGGACAAACGCGTATTTCGATACCGAAAAATAAATATTCAATTCAAGAAGAAATTAGAGTCGGACGGCAGGCATCGGCTGAAGTTGAACAACAAATGCCGATTTTGAACGATTCGGAAGCGACGCGTTATGTTCAAAATATTGGACAGCGATTGGTTAGCGCAATTCCGCCGCAGTTTCGGCATCCTGAATTTCAGTATCAATTTAAAATCGTCAATGCCAGCGATATTAACGCCTTTGCGCTTCCGGGCGGTTATATGTATATCAATCGCGGAATGATTGAAGCCGCACGCAACGAAGGCGAATTGGCGGGCGTGATGGCACACGAGCTAAGCCACGTCGCTTTGCGGCACGGAACGGCGCAGGCAACAAAGCAAAGTAATCCGCTGAATCAAATTTTAGGCATCGGCGCGGTTTTGGGCGGAGCAATTTTGGGTGGACAAACCGGCGCGGCAATCGGTTCGACCATTTTTCAAGGTTATCTTTTGAGATATAGCCGCGAATATGAAACACAAGCCGATACGCTCGGCGCACAGATTATGGCGCGTGCCGGTTATGACCCGCGCGATTTGGCGAATGTGTTCAGAACAATCGAACAGCAAAGCGGCGGAAGTCGCGCTCCAGAGTTTTTGAGCAGTCACCCAAATCCAGCGAATCGTTACGAAAACATCAACCGTGAAGCGCAGCTTCTTCGTGTTTCGCCGAATGCGATTCAGAACACGCGCCAATTTGAGCTTGTTCAGAACCGACTGTCGAGAATGCCGCGCGCTCAATCAATGGCGGAAATCGAGCAGAATGCTCAAAGAAATCCGCCGGGACGCACGAATCCGACTGCCAATGGCAGATACGAAAATCGTGTTGAACTGCCGTCTTCGCGGACTCGTTCCTATACGGGCGGAAACTTTTTGCGTGTCAATGTGCCAAATAACTGGCAGGTTTTTGAAACGCAAGACAGCGTAACCTTTGCTCCGCAAGGCGCGTTTGGCGACAACGGCATCACGCACGGTGCATTAATCGGTGTAACTCAAACAAGAAGTAGAGATTTGGGACAGGCAACCGAAGAATATGTGAACAGTCTTCTGCAAAACCAAAGCAACAGTTATTTGCGCCAACAATCAAATTTTTCGCGCACTTCAATTGACGGCAGAGCCGCTTATGCCACCGTTCTATCGGGACGTTCGCCGATTACGGGCAGAACCGAAGTTGTAAATTTATACACGACACAACTTAGTAACGGCAGTCTGCTTTACATTGCGATGGTTGCGCCGCAAGAGGAATCTTCGAGATATAATAACGCTTTCCGTAATTTAGTTCGTTCGGCTCAAATAAACGATAGATAATCGGAAAACAAAAACTATCGATGGCGAAAGGAGATTTTCGGATTTCCTTTCGCTTTTTTATTTGATTTTTTCAAACATTGCCCGAAAAACAGGCAAACCCTTTTCTTCGACAGCCGTTTCTCTTTCGGTTTTGACGGGAAAAAGATTTTCTGAACTTTCGACTTCACGCAAATTCTTATTTCCGCGAAAAATCGCAAACATCTCTCCCGCCAAAAAATCAACATCAGTTTGAATAAAAATCCTTCCCGAAGTTTTCAAATGTTCAACGATGGTTTCGACCATTTTTTGATTAATCATTCGGCGTTTGGCGTGTTTCTTTTTATACCACGGGTCGGGAAACTGAATCGTTACGGTTTCCAAAATATGGGCGGGAAGTTTTTCAAGCAGTTTGTCGAGCGCAATTGTCGCGTTGCAAAATTCGTAATACAAATTTGTTAAATTTGCTTCTTTCGCCAGCCGATTGGCTTCCGTTACAAGCGGTTCACGAATTTCCACGCCCAAAAAATTCCAATTCTTTTCAATCTCCGCTATTTTCAATAAAAAACGCCCGCGCGCCGCGCCAATATCGAGATGCAAAGGCAAATTCGGATTAGCGAAAATCCTCTCGATTTCCAAAGGTTGCGGCGTGAAACGATAATACGGCGCAAGCGGATTGACGTGCTGATGAACGCGGACTCTCGGCATATTTCTAAAGGATAAAGGATGAAGGCGAAAGGATAAAGCTGCTATGTTTTAATAATTTTCATTATCAATAATATGCTGAATAAACAGGTTAAGATAAAAATTCCAAGTGCAAATACACCGACAATTTTTGTGAAATAGCTGATTTTGCGCGGATTTTTATGTAAATCTCGCGGAACTTGAAAAAGAGCGTAAATCGCGCCGAGAATTAAACCGCCCAGGTGAGCGAAATTATCCACCACTTGATAAGCGACCAGCCCGAATGCCGCGATAAATCCGATATTAACCAGCATACTTTTAAGAAAATCGGGCGAAAGCTGCCTTCTGCGCCGATAACCATAGACGGCTAAATATCCAATCAAACCCATAATTCCGCCCGACGCGCCGACCGATGCAACGTCGGGCATAAAATATAAACTCGCCAATCCGCCGCCGATAATTGCCAGCAGAAAAACGACTGCCAGATGTGCGCGGTTTGAAAGATATTCGATGAGGCTGCCGAAACCGTAAAGCGCGTAACCGTTAAAAAAGATGTGCAGAAATCCGCCGTGCAATGCCGCGCCAGTTAAAATTCGCCAGTATTCGTGTTTTTCAAGAAAGTAAGGTTTGACAAATCCGGCAATTTCAACCGATTCGTCCAAACCGACATAATTTTGCGCTATCGTTACGGCGACAATAGAGCCGACTAAAATATAGGAATAATAGGGCGTTGTTTTAACGGATTGACGCGCAAATTCAACGGCTTCGGGCGACGGAATCAAATCTTCAAACTTTAATTTTTTGGCGTAATATAAACCCCAAATGCCGACTGTGAGAAAGAAAAGACCGAGCAGAAAATAAAGGTTGCGAAACAAAAAATAAAACACGCTTTTGCTCGCTGCGTCCTCCGTGTATTCCGGAAAATAATTTATCGCCAGCCAGATCGCCGCAAAACTGCCGACGATTGCAAATATACCAAAACCGATTGCCCACAACGAACGCACCCGAATCGCCGCTTTTCGCTCTTGCAGGTATTCTTCCGGCGTTATTTGCCGTTTGTCTTCGTTTGATTCTTCGTATTGTAAAGACATAAAAATAAACTACACAGACGAGATTTATTTGCTTTCTCAAAAATGCGGAAACACGCACGGAGTAAGTGTGATTTGCGCCTCAACTATCGTGCGGGCTTCTACAAAAAACGATAAAGTCCTAGTTAACTTAATTTGTCAATACAAGTAAGTTTTATGTTTCATTCGCTGTTTGCAATTTTTGGGCTTCTTCCTCATTACTCGCCGGTGCCAGCATATTAGCGACAATTCCTTTGCTTCCGCTGTGTTCCAAAATATGTTTATACAAAACCGTCAGTAGTGCGACAATTGGAATTGAAAGAAAAACGCCTGGAATGCCCGCCACTTGTTCGCCCGCCAAGACCGATAAAATAATCGCCAACGGATGCAGATGAATGCCTTCGCGGACAATGCGCGGATAGAAGATATAATCCTGCAAAATCCGCAGAACGCCTAAAAATATAGCGACGTAAATCGCTTCCGAAGTTGATTCGAGCGAAGCGACCGTTATCACGATAATGGCAATAGTCAGCGGTCCGATAAGCGGAATGAATTCAAAAATTCCCGCCAAAACGCCGAGCAGAAGCGCATAATTGACACCGAGAACATAAAAGGCAACCGTGCAGAGCGTCCCAATTAAAACGCAGGAAATAAGTTGAGCGCGGACGTAAGCGGCAAGTGTCGTGTTGACATCATGAATGATAGATTCAATTCGCGCCCGCCAATCGCCGCTTGGAAAAACCCGCAACACCGAAATGCGGAACAGATTAGCGTCTTTGAGAAAGAAAAACGCCAGAATCGGAACTAAAATCAGCCACGGAATATAATAAATGAGAGCTATCAGAAAATTTGTAACTTCCGAACCGATTGCCCCGACGACAGAGGTCGCTTTTTCGTTGATTTGCGTCTGCACGGTTTCGGGAATCTGGTATCTTTTATAGCGTGTGCTGAGGTCGCGAAATCTGGTTTGAAGCGAACTTGCATATTCCGGCAAACTGATCGAAAATTGTCTGGCTTGTTCGGCTACGAGCGGAGTCAGCACGGTGATAGTAATGCCCAAAGTTAAAAAAACAATCAAATAAGCCGTGGCAATCGCCAGCGGGCGCGGCATATATTTACTGCGCGGCATGTTCTCAAAAGGACGGCTGATTAGCTCGACCAAAGGCTTTATCAAATAAGCGAAAAAGACCGATAAAATAATCAAAAAAAACAGATAAGTGAGCGCGGAGATAATGTTGGTTAAAAATCCCGCCACGGCTAAAATCAGCAGCGTCACCAAAACCACACGGACAATCGAACGCACTGGCGGCGTTGACGAATCAAGAACGATGTTGTTCGCTGGCTGCCGGACTTCAATTTGCTCTTCATCTTTGCCGGCGACGAGTTTTATTGTTTCCGTTATTTTGTTGTCAGACATATATTTTCTTTCGTGTCCTTATTTTGGTCATTTGGTTGTCGAATAATCTTCAATGTTAAACCGCATTCGCAAAGTTTCCAAATTTTCCGGCAGAAATTTGAAATGCGAACCGACAATCACGGCTTTGTCATCGTCGGATAAAATGGTGCGGTTGGTTTCGCTCGGCAAATTTGCCTTCAGGTAAGATTTGTCTTCGCCGTCAAACGCGCCGCCGTCCTTACGCCGGAACGCGAAAATATAATCGAAATTGGCGGTCCTCATCGTTTCCAAATCTCTTTCAAAATCTGAAATTTTCTTTTCGGTCGGTTGCGTTGCCGCCGTTTTATTTGCCTTTAATGACGGACTTTCGCAAGCAAAACTTAAACAAACCAAAACCGTCAGACAAAAAAGCAGAAAATTACGCAAAATCTTTTTCGTCGCACCGTATTTAATTTTGTTCAATTTCGTTTGCCGCGTTGTTTTCATCATCTGTGTTGACCTCATTTTTGCCATCGATTGGCGGCTCGCCTTTTGTGTCGCGGATTTTTAGAATTATTGCCTCGTCATCCTCATAAACTGTTTCGCACCAGCCGCTTTTCAAACAGTTGGCGATGAAATCCACGTTGTCTTTGGCTTCGGAGAAAATAAATCTCGCGCCGAATTTTTCGCGGATAATCGGTGCCGGGTCGTCAATTTTGCCGGAATTTATTTGCTCGGTAAGTTTGTAAAGTTCAGGGTTTTCCGAATAAAGATAATTCGGGTCGAGTCCCCAAACGTAACTGTGTTTCGTGTCGTAGAAAAACATTTTCGGAAAATTGTCCCAGTTGCAGTTGTAAATTCTCTCGTCTTCGGGAATGTTTTCGATTGCCCAATCCATTGCGCGTTGATATTTGGCGTTGGCTTCGTTGTCCCTGATTGACGACATCAAACCTTCTTGTTTGATGTTGAAAAACGCCCGCAAACCGACCGTGTTGCGCACATTTTCTCCTGCCCAGGCGGTAGTGTCGATGCCGACAAAATAGAAAAATATCATGACAACGAGAACAAATCCGATAAAACCGGCGGCGACATCTTTCCACAAAATAATTCGTTCATCTTTATCTTTGTCGAGAAAAGGCTCGGTTTCGCGTTTGGAATTTTCGCGCAGCCGGCGGCGGAAAGCGAAGAACGCCTGCCAGCTAAAGGCGGCAAAGAGAATCGCAAACGGCGGAAAATATTCGGCGATGCGTTTGGATTTGAATACCCAAACGAACAAAATGGAAGTGAAAACCAGAAAAAACGTCGCTTTTTCAGGTAATTTATCTGCTTTCGGCGTGAACAAAATATAGCCGACAAGCATGGCAATAAACGCGACGGTCAAATGTGTCAATAACTGCCAGCCGTCATACGGATACCATTCACCGCCAACCGCAACCGGATAATCGCTCGTAAATTTCGTAAAGAAATGTTCGGAAAAAAGTTTTAGATTATCGGGAAAATACGGGTTAATAATGTTTCCCAGAATCATTCCGCCGAAAGTGTAGGCAAGCGGTTTCCACTCAAATCTGCGCTCGTTCCAAGCAATAATTAAAGCCCAGATTAGAGCCGCGCCGAAAAGTATCGGATAAAGGCTGTAAGTCCAGACAAAGATAAACATCAGCGGCAAAAGCCAGATGTATTTGCGCTCGAAAAGTAGATAAATTCCGGCAATCGTGTAAAAAATCGTCAGCGGCGGAGCTTTCGCCATATTCATCCGGTAAAAAAACGGATTGGCGCAGGTTAAAAGCGCGGCTAACCACAAAAGCAGGTAATCTATCTGGTAACGAAACATCAGCCAATAAACCGAAAAAATCGCCAAACTGCCGTAGAAAACCGCCGCAACTTTCGCCGCCATCACCGGCTCGAAAAACCACAGAAAAGGAATTTGCAAAAGATGAAAAAGGAAATGATGATCGGCGTAATCATTTAGATTCAAAACAGTTAAAGGCAGCCAAGTAAATTCCGGCAGCCATCTGAAATGTTTGAAATTTTCCCAGAGAAGCCAGCTCCAGCGAATATGATAATAGCCGTCCCAATCGCCGCAGCAGATCGCCTGTGTCGAAAACTGCAAGAGGGACATTATTAAAAAGATGGCAAATAAACCGAAAATCAGATAAACCCAGCGAATCGCTTCATCCGTGCCAAACCATTTTTTCCAAGTTAGTTCAGTCGTTTCAAGCGTTTTAACAGTTTCCTTAACCGTTGTTTCTTCGGGTTGTGCTTTAAAAATTTCTTCCATTGTTGATGCCTTAATTATGAAAAACCGATTGCGGGTAAAAAGATAAATTTATTGAAAAAATATCACGAAATCAAGATAAATATCTAATCGAAATATGAAGTAAGCAATCTTAGCAAAAAGTTTTTCGGAAAGCACATTTGCTAATCTAAAATCTAAAATCTAAAATCTAAAATTCAGTTATGTATCCAAAAGGAAATCTGTTTGTTCCCGCTTCGCACGGACAGCTCGAAGCAATTTTGAAAGAGCCAAGCGGCGAAATTCGCGGCGTTGCGCTCGTCTGTCATCCGCATCCGCTCGGACAAGGCACGATGCACAATAAAGTCGTTTATCGGGCGGCGGCAAGTTTGCTCGATGCTGGACTTATCGCTTTGCGGTTTAATTTTCGCGGTGTTGGCGCGTCGTCCGGCGAACACGACGGCGGCAGCGGCGAAAAGCAAGATGTAAAAGACGCGCTCGATTATTTGAGCGAAAATTATCCAAATCAGCCAATAACTTTGGCGGGATTTTCCTTCGGTTCACGGGTTGGCAGCGAAGTCGCGCTCGACGATAAAAGAGTTGTGCGCCTTATCAGCATCGGCACGCCGGTTGATAAATATGATTTTTCTTACTTGAAAAATTGCCGCAAGCCAATTCTTTTTGTTCACGGCGACGAGGACGAATTTGGCTCGCTTGAAAACCTAAATGCGCTAGTCGCGCAAATTGCTGAAAATACTGATGCGAAATTGGTTGTTTTTCAAAACTGCGGACATTTTTTTGATAATCATTTGGAACAGTTGAAAAATGCGATTCATGATTGGACGCTGGAAAAGATCTCTGAATGAAACAAGAAGAACAAGAAAAACAAGCCGAAAGACTGCGAAACGCGGCAATTCGCATTACAATGATGCCGCGCGACACAAACGCGCACGGTACGGTTTTCGGCGGAATTATTTTAAGCTACATTGATATTGCGGGCGGCGTTGAAGCTGTCCGAAACACGCATCACAACCGTTTTGTTACAGTGGCGATGAAGGAAGTCATTTTTCACGAACCGGTTTTTGTCGGCGACCTTGTAAGTTTTTACGCGCAGACACTTAAAGTCGGCAGCACTTCGATTACGATTCGCGTCGTCGTTGAAGCCGAACGCTTCGGTTCGCACGGTCAATCAGTGCGCGTTACGGAAGCCGAAGTCATCTACGTCGCCATTAATCAATACCGCGAAAAAGTGAAAATCGGAAAATAATTTTCGTCAATTTTTCATTTTTCATTTTTCACTTTCCACTCCGATGAATTCGCTGAACACTGCATCGCTGATTAATCTTTTAGGCTTTACGGTTGGAGTCGCGCTTTACGCGCTTCTGCTCGTGATGGTCGTCCGCCACCGCAAATCAAAAGATAAATTTCCCTTTGATTTACTGCTTTTTGCAACGGCTGTTCTGGGACTTCTCTGGAACATCGGCGAACTTTCCGTTTTTATCTGGCAGGATTTCGGCATCGGGCAAGTTGCGCCCGTTTTGCTGGCAATTTCTTATTCGGCTCTCGGATTTTTGCCGTCAGTGGTTGTTCATTCGGCTTGGAAAAATTCCGAAAGCGAAAATCCGCTGGCGCGTCTGCTCACCTTTGCCGCTTACGGTTTGAGTATTCTGGCAAGTTTATTTCACTTGCGGTCGGCGGTTTTTTTCGATGCTGCGCCGTCGAGTTTGGCTCTGCAAATTCTTACTTTCGGCTCGCTTGCGCTGCTTGGCGGTTTGCTGATTTTTAATTTTAAACAAACGCTTGAAAATAAAACTGTCTGGATTACGGCGTTGCTGGTTTTTGCAGTTTCGGCATTGCATCTGAGTTCGCAAAATGAAGGAAATTCGTGGCTCGTCGAACTCATCGCGCACCAATCTTCCTTGCCGCTCGCGCTGGCAATTCTGCTTCAGGATTACCGTTTCGCGTTTGCCGACCTTTTTCTCAAACGCGCTTTGTCGCTGATGCTGCTCGCTTCGCTGGCTTTCGGGCTTTATGTTTTTGTCGCCGTTCCGCTGCTGGCGTGGCACGAAACGCACGACCGAAACGACGTGCAGGCGGCAGTCATCGTCTTAACTTTATGGATGACAACAGCATTGATTTATCCGGCGTTGCACAAGTTTGCCGTGCTGCTGGTTGATAAAATTATTCTGCGGCGGTTTGATTACAGAGAAGTTCAGCTTGAAATAGCGAAAATCGTCGAAAGCCAAGAAACGGCTGAGGATGTCTTGAATGAAGTTTGCGGCAAACTCTCGGCGGCTTTAACGGCGAAAAATGCGCTTTGGAGACAAACGCGGGAAACTGAAAAGGGCGGCAAACTCTCGTCGGTTAATTTTACGCCGAACAGCGCGGAAATTTTTGTTCCGACGGTTGAACCGCCATTTTATCAAATCAATCTGGGCGATTTTTCGGGCGGTCGCCGTCTGCTTTCCGACGAAATCGAAATGCTCGAAGCGGCTGCGCTTTTGACAGCGCGGCGGATTGACAATCTGCGCGTTACCCGCGAGCGTTTTGAGCAGGAAATCAAAGCGAAAGAGTTCAGCAAACTTGCCACCGAAGCCCAACTTCGCGCACTTCGCGCCCAAATCAATCCGCATTTTTTGTTTAATGCGTTGACGACTATCGGCTATCTGATAAATACCGCGCCGGAAAAAGCCTTTGCCACGTTAATGAAACTGACGCAGCTTCTGCGCGGAGTTTTAAAAACAAGCGGTGAATTTTCAACTCTGGGCGAAGAAATCAATCTGATTGAATCTTATCTGGAAATTGAACGCGCCCGGTTTGAAGAACGTTTAAAAGTGAAAATTGAAATTCCGAAAGAACTGGAAAAAGTGCGCGTGCCTGCGCTGATTTTGCAGCCTTTGGTCGAAAACGCTGTAAAACACGGTATTTCAAAGGCAAAATGCGGCGGCGAAGTTTATATTTCCGCCCGACTGGAAAACGAAAAAGATGCGGTTTTTTTAAAATTGTCCGTTTTCGATTCGGGCGCAGCCGATAATAAA
>MWVX01000827.1_pt1 | contig 10159 bp, 10 predicted proteins | sample 1047311 | NCBI WGS metagenome assembly MWVX01 (sample SAMN06349984, study PRJNA376086) | soil metagenome | isolation source: MtG-4 sample Antarctic (ecotone) soil | place: Antarctica | collected 2015-01-13
TCTCATCTATTTTTATTTTTATTATTCATGTATTATTTGTTTTTGCAAGGGTTAAACCTGCTAATGGAATGGCCGGCACTACAACTGTAAATTCTGTAAGTAAAAATTCTAAAGCAGATGGTAATCCCGTATTAATCAGCAGGCCAGCTACAAGTTTTTATGATAGTCTTAAATTGGAAAAATTAGGATTAAGCCGGCAGGCATTTGACTATGCTCTAAAAGGCTTCAATTATCTTTTAGCAAAAGGTAAAATTGCCAATAATAATATTATTTCTATTGCTGATTTTAGTGAGCCATCCAGCAAAAAAAGATTTTTTATTCTCGATTTGAAAAATTATAAGATACTATTTAATACTTATGTCGCCCATGGTCAAAATTCGGGTAAAGAGTTTGCAGATAATTTTTCAAACACACCTGAGAGTTTACAAAGCAGTCCCGGATTTTATGTAACAAAAGATACTTACTATGGTACTAAAGGGTATTCCTTAAGGCTGGAAGGTGAGGAGCAAGGGATTAATGATAATGCATTAAGCCGTGGAATAGTAATGCATGCTGCTGCTTATGTAAACGATGCATTGGCCCAGGGCCGTGGATTTATAGGAAGAAGCTGGGGCTGCCCTGCTGTAGCGCCCCAACTTAATCAGGCAATAATTAATAAAATAAAAAACGGTACCTGTTTATTTCTTTATACTCCCAATAAAAATTATATCTCCACCTCAAGAATTTTAAAAGAATCAGCCTGATAAAGACCTGATGCCCCGGAAACGGGGTTTTTTTTTTATACCCTTCTTTTTAAACGTGTTTATAATATACCTGCGACGGCTTCAGCATCATTATCTTTATCGTTTAATTTATTATTATGCTTAAAGTTGGTCTGTTTGGCATTGGTCATCTGGGGAAGTTTCATTTAAATAACTGGAAGGAGATCAGTGATGTTGAAGTTGTAGGATTTTTTGATCCTTCTGATGAGAATGCATCATTAGCTACAAACCAATATCAATTAAAGAGATTTACAAATATTAATAAATTGCTTGATGCCTGTGATGCAGCAGACATCGTAGCGCCTACTACCTCGCATTTCGAACTTTGCAAAGCCGCAATTTTAAAAAGCAAACATGTATTTGTTGAGAAACCTCTTGCCAATACAATGGAAGAGGCGGGAGAATTATTAAAACTTTCAAAAGAGGCAAATATCAAATTTCAGGTGGGTCATGTAGAACGCTTTAATCCTGCGTTTTTAGCCTTGAGGCAGCAGGAATTAGTTCCGGTTTTTATTGAAGTTCATCGCCTGGCACAATTTAATCCCAGGGGCACCGATGTTAGCGTAATAATGGATTTGATGATACATGATATTGATATTATTTTAAAATTAGTAAACAGCGAAGTAAAATCTGTATCTGCAAATGGAGTGTCAGTAATGAGTGATACACCGGATATTGCAAACGTAAGAATTGAATTTGATAATGGTTGCGTTGCAAATATAACATCATCAAGAATAAGTATGAAGAAGATGCGTAAGATGCGGTTGTTTCAAAAAAATGCCTATATAAGTATAGATTTTCTTGAAAAGAAAACCGAGATAACCAGGCTTAGAACGGCTGAAGATAAAGATGCATTTACTTTTGATATTGAAACAAATAATGGTAAAAAAACCATTGCTTTCCACGCTCTTAAAATAGAAGATAATAATGCTATTAAAATGGAATTGGAAAGTTTCAGAGATGCCATCTTCAATAATACCAGTACTGTTGTAAGCGAAGTGGATGGATTCAGGGCAATGAAAGTGGCGCATTTGATCCTGGAAAAAATTAGCATGAACAAATAATAATCCACTAACATTTCTGCATGCAGCTGAAAACGCAACGAAGTATAAAAAGAATTCTCGATCTTCTTATTGCCTTTCTTGGAGCATTGTTTTTGCTGCCGTTAATTTTATTCATTGCAATCATTATAAAGATTTCCTCAAAAGGATCTGTATTTTTTTTACAGGAAAGAGTTGGATATAATGAAAAACCATTTATGATATGGAAGTTTAGATCAATGTATACCAAGGCAGAAATAACCGGACCTCAACTTAGCAGGAATGAAGATACCAGGGTAACAGGATGGGGAAGAGTAATGCGCCGGTGGAGGTTGGATGAATTACCTCAATTATGGAACGTGGTAATTGGGGACATGAGCATTGTTGGTCCAAGACCTGAAAGAAAATATTATATAGAGCAAATTGTAAAAAGCCACCCCGAATATTTAAACCTGCTAAAAGTAAAGCCTGGCATAACAAGCATGGGTATGGTAAAATTTGGCTATGCTGAGAATGTAAAAGAAATGATTGAAAGAATGAATTATGATCTTATCTATATTGAAAATGCTTCATTACTATTGGATTTTAAAATAATGTTACAAAGTATCGATGTAATTTTTGCAGGAAAAGGAAAATAACCCTTTATTAAATATGAAGATAATTTTTAGAAATGATTTAAAGTATGGCTTCTTACCAGATTGATATAATTCCTTCTAATCAAATTAATAAAACAAAGTGGAATAATTGCATTGAGCATGCAGCTAACGGGTTAATTTATGGCTATTCATTTTACCTTGATATTGTAAGTAAACATTGGGAGGGTTTAGTTATGAATGATTATGAAGCTGTAATGCCATTAACGTGGAAAAGCAAATATGGAATATCCTATTTATCCCAGCCATTTTTTACTGCATCGCTTGGGGTATTTGGAAATAATTTATCGGCAAAAATTGTAAAACTTTTTCTGGATAGCATACCTGAAAAATTTAAATATTGGGATATTTATTTAAATCATGGAAACCTGTTTCAAGTAAAAGGATTTGGCTTATATGAGCGCAGCAATTATGTTTTGGATATGAATAACAGCTACGAAAATATTATTGCTTCATTTTCACAAAATCATATTCGCAATATTAAGAAAGCAGAGCACGCCGGGTGCTATATTCAAAAAAACATTCCGGCAGCCAGGGTAATCGAACTTGCAAAATCGCAATCAAAAAAATTTGCATCTATCAGTGATAATGAATTTGAAAAAATTTTAAAATTATTTGAATATTTGTCTAAGCAGGGCAATGCTGAAACTTATGGTGTATACAATGCACAAAAAAAACTAATCTCTTCCTGCGTTTATTTTTATTCACATAAGAGAGCTTATTTCATCCTAACAGGCAACCATCCTGATAGCAAAACAACAGGTGCATCACATTATTTAATTAATGGGTTTATCAAAGAACATGCAGGCACAAAGTTATTACTGGATTTTGAGGGAAGTATGATCAAAGGCGTAGCACAATTCTATAGTAAGTTTGGGGCTAAAGAAGAAAAATATGCAGCGTTAAAATTGAATAAGTTGCCTGCAGTTCTTAAATTATTCAAGAAGTAAGTTTGCAGCTAATATCATATCAGGAGGTGTGGTTATTTTAATATTATTTTCTTCACCCTCTATTAAATTTACTTTTATTCCAAATGCCTCCACCACTGTAGCCTCATCTGTAAATTTATCTTTATAATCTATTTTAAAAGCAGCTAATAAGACTTTGCTGTGAAATGTTTGTGGTGTTTGTACAAGCTTTACTTTGTTTCTGTCCAGCGCTATATGCCCATCATCTGTAAGCAACCTTACACTATCTTTTAAACTGATAACAGGAATTGCGGAGCCTGATTTTTCTGCTTCCGTATAACACCGAACTATCAGATCTTTTGTAAGTAAACATCTAACCCCATCATGTACAAAAATTATACTTTCATGGTTTACTAATGACAAACCATTTTGTACGGAATGAAATCTTGTTCTGCCACCTGTACAAATTGTTATTCGCGAATTATCAAAATATGCATCAATAATTTCCTGTCCTTTGCTAACATGATCTTCCGGTAGCACAAGAATCACGTGAAGATCCTCATAAGCTTTTAGAAAAACTTGAATAGTATAAAATAAAAGAGGTTTATTTTTGATGAGCAAAAACTGCTTTGGAATAGGTGTGCTCATTCTGTTGCCAATGCCGCCGGCTACTATTATTGCGTATTTCTCCATACGTTAATTTATACAAATTTATAATTAAGAATGTATAATCCTTCTTCTTTGTAAATTGCACTAATGAGCCGCTGCACTTGCTTTCTGTTTATTTTGTTTATTTCATTTTCCTGCAATCAAAAAGAAAAAGTTGAGCAAAAACAATTAATCCCTCTTATAAAAGAACTTAGTGATTTGGCTACTGTTGAATATGTTGTAACAAAAATTATAAAGGCAAAGGATAATAAAACATGGTTTAAAGTAGGTGACAGAAAAATTTTAATGAGTTGTAAAGCTTCGCTTATTGCTGGCATCGATCTTTCTAAAATAGGAGCAGAAAATATTAATATAAACGATAAGGAGATTTCATTGATTTTACCAAGAGCAAAGTTATTGATCATAAATATTAAGCCCGAGGATATCAAAACAGAATATGAAGATGTATCGTTTTTCAGATCATCGTTTACAAATGCAGAAAGAGATGCTATGGCTGCTCAGGGCGAAGTGGAAATAAAAAACAGTGCAGATTCTTTAGGTATTTTGCAGTCGGCAGAAGTTAATGCCACTTTGGTTATCAGCAATTTTTTAAAAAACCTGGGGTACAAAATTATTAACATACGCTTCGATGGAGAAAAAGGCAAAGCCCGTGAATAATATGGCGGGAATATTAAAAAAATACCTGGTCATCCTCGGAATACTTTTAGTGATCATATTTCTTTTCCAAAAAATTAATTGGCTTCCATCTTTTGGCAATCTTTTTAAAAGTGAACCTATAATTATTGATAACACACCAATTTTAATTAAAGAAATAAATAATTTGTCGCAACTCATTACCATAACCTCATTTGACGAGGTTGTTTTGGATTCTTCAAAAAAAATAAAAAGATTACGGGGAGAATTTTTCCCTCACCCGGCTTCAAAAATAATTTTAATTGCCAAAGGAAAGGTAATGGCTGGTGTCGATCTCAAAAAACTACTTAAAGAAGATATCAGAATAAAAAAAGATACAATAAGTATCTTATTGCCACCTGCGCAAATACTAAATACAATTTTAAATCCTTCTGATTTTGAAACTTTTGCTGAAACCGGTGAATGGAGCACAGATGAAGTAACCCAGATAAAAGTACGAATGCGGGCAAAAATAATTCAAAGGGCTATGGAGCAAAACTTATTATTAAAAGCAGCCATAAGATGTAAAATGATAATGGAAAATTTTTTAAGGAATGCTGGTTTCAAAAATATTAAAATAAAATTTAAAGATCAATCACTGTAAATAGCAATAAAATTTAAGCCATCATTGCTTTTAACTCCTCTATACATCCCGGCACAATTAAAAACCAATGCAGCATTTCCATCTGCGTCCATCCCAATCAACCCTCCTTCACCATCCATCATTACCAATTTTTCCAAAACAACTTCTTCGCATGCCTCCTCCAAACTCATCTTTTTGTATTCCATCAGGCAGCTTACATCATAGGCAACAACAGCTCTGATAAATGGTTCGCCATGACCGGTACATGAAATTGCACAGGTTTTATTATTAGCATAAGTACCTATACCAATCAAAGGACTATCCCCTATCCTGCCATATTGTTTATTGGTCATACCGCCTGTTGAAGTTGCTGCAGCAATATTTCCATCCTTATCGCAAGCCACAGCGCCTACTGTGCCAAATTTTTTTTCTTTTACGGCGCCGATAAGCTTATCACTTTTATGATCGAGCGTATACAGATCACTGTCTCTTATTTCTCTCCATTGATCGTACCTGAGCTGGGTATAAAAATATTCATCAGGCTCTAATTTAATACCTTGTTTAATTGCAAAATCATTTGCGCCTTTGCCGCTTAAAAAAACGTGGCCGCTATACATCATTACCTGTTCGGCAAGCTCAACAGGATTGCGCACATTACGAACATTTGCTATTGCGCCTGCTTCCAATGTTTTTCCGTCCATTATAGCAGCATCCAGTTCATTTATGCCCTTTTTTGTAAATACTGCTCCCCTCCCTGCATTAAATAAAGGATTGTCTTCAAGATGCATAACTGCGGCCTTCACTGCCGTAACAGCGGTAGCGCCGTTTTCAAGGACCGAAAATCCTGCATCGAGAGCCATTTGCAAACCTTGCCTGTATTTCTCTTCCAGTTCAGGGGTCATATCTTCTTTTAATATTGTTCCTGCACCTCCATGAATTGCCAATGAATATTTTTTCATCTGATAAAATTAAAAGGTTCTTAGTTAAAGTTAGCGGAAATGATTTCTTTTGAACACCAGCCAAGTACTCCTATCGGTATCTGTCCCGCTTTTCGCTGCAAGTCCGGCACAGTAGCCCCGCTGCCTACACCTCCCCTAGTGGGGGAGGCCGGGAGGGGCTCTCAGCGGGCTTTCCGCTGCAATCGGGTGTAGATACTGAACGGCAAATATCTATCAACATATATAACGCGAACTTTAAATAAATACGCTTTAGCCATAATTGGATTATAAATTAATACTTGGGTTTTATACTCTACTTTATTACCCCTTTAGGGGATAGGGGCTAAGAGCTGTTTACATTCCTCTAACAATTTATTTTTCTCTATTGCTGCAGTACCAACCACTTCACAAACTAACCCACCTGCAATGTTTGCAATTTCGGCGGCAATATGAATATTTTTTGTAGCTGCATATACTAAGGAAGCAACAGCTATTACAGTATCACCTGCGCCGCTTACATCTGCAACATTTCTTAAGTGAGAAGGAATAATTTTTGAACTTATTTCACTGCTATAAAACATTCCTTTATCTGACAGTGTGATGAGTGAAATACCTTGATCTAATTTTTCTCTTAATTGTTGATGAATTCCGGAAAGCATTTTTTCATTCATTTCCTCAGATAAAATATGCAGGCTTTCTTTTACTTCTTTTAAATTGGGTTTAAAAAGAGTAACATTTTTAAAAGCGAAAAAATTCTTCCGCTTTGGGTCGGCAGCAGAAATAATATTGTGAGTGTTACATAGATCAATAATTTTTTTTATAACAGCTTCTGTTAAAACACCTTTATTATAATCCTGCAGTATAATTACATCAGGCTTCTTTTCATTTATATATTTTTCTATTTGCCCAATTAATTTAACTTCCTCATCTTTTCTTAAATCGTCGTTATGTTCGGCATCTAACCTCATCATTTGCTGGTTCCGGCCAATGATCCTTATTTTATTTGTTGTAATCCTCTCTTCACAGAATAAAATAAAAGAAGTATCAATTTCATTACTTTCTAAAATCTCTTTTAATTGTTTGCCTTCATCATCTGTTCCTAAAACACTAATAAGTACAACCTCAGCACCCAAAGCACGGGCATTTAAAGCTACATTTCCTGCACCACCTATACGTTGTTCTCTTTTAGTGACAGCAACAACAGGTACCGGGCCTTCAGGTGATATACGATCAACAGTTCCCCACCAATATGTATCAAGCATTACATCGCCAATTACAGCAACCTTTAATTTTGATATTTCAGTGAAAAGTTTATCAAGATCAACCGGCATCTAAGAAATATTTTCTTTATTTTTATTTGATACCGCTATGTAGTAAAGAGGTATACCAATCAATGTAATTATCAATCCCGGCCATGTATATTGTGGCTTGTATCTTATAAGTAAAATACAAAATGTGAGTCCCATTAAAATATAAATGGCAGGCAGCACAGGATAACCAAAAGCTTTATATGGTCTTTCAGCATCCGGCATTTTTTTTCTTAAAATAAAAATACCGGCAATAGTGAGTACATAAAATATCACAACAACAAACGAGATCATATCCAGCAAGTCACCATATTTTCCACTTAAACAAAGTACAGAAGCAACAATACATTGCGCCCACAATGCCCAGGCCGGAACAGAATGTTTATTTAGTGTTCCTGCATTCCTGAAAAATAATCCATCCTTAGCCATTGTGTAATAAACCCGTGCTCCTGCCAGCACCAATCCATTATTACATCCAAAGGTTGAGATCATTATCATTACTGCTATTACATAAGTTCCTGCATTACCAAAAATTGAATTGGATGCAGCCACTGCAACTCTGTCCTGTTGTGCAAATGCAATTTCATGCATTGGCAAAACTGCAGTATACATCAGGTTTGCACAAACATAAATAATGGTTACAATCAATGTTCCTAAAAATAAACTTAGCCCGATATTTCGTTTGGGGTTTTTGATCTCCCCTGCAATAAAGGTTACATTGTTCCACGCATCACTGCTGAAAATTGAGCCTACCATTGATGCTGCAATGGCACCTAATACCCCCGCTCCAATCACAGCGGTAATTCCTCCGTCTGCCGTAAGGCTTTTCATATCCCATGCATTGGTCCAGTTTGCAGTCCATACTTCAGGTTTAAAAAAAATAAATCCTGCTACAATTAATCCAAATAAGGATAAGAGTTTTGTTGTAGTAAAAATATTTTGTATCCACTTACCTCCCTTTACTCCTTTTGTATTTGTATACGTAAGAAAAATGATAAGAACAATCGCCACCAGTTGTGCAGGATAAATTTTCAATGATCCTATCTGCATTAAAATATTTTCATCCTTTAGTTCCAAAGCAGGAAAAAAGTATCCTGCAAATTTTGAGAAAGCCACACCCACGGCGGCTATGGTTCCTGTTTGTATTACTGCAAAAAAACTCCAGCCATATAAAAAACCTACCAATGGATTGTAAGCTTCTTTAAGATAAACGTACTGCCCACCAGCTTTTGGGAACATAGCGCTCAATTCGCCATAACTCATAGCAGCTGTCAGCGTCATGAATCCTGTTATCAGCCACACGGCTATCAGCCAGCCTGCGCTGCCCACGTTACGTGTTATATCTGCACTTACTATAAAAATACCTGAGCCGATCATTGACCCTGCAACGATCATTGTTGCATCAAACAATCCTAGTGTTGGCTTAAAAGAAGTGGCGTGTTGGCTCATAAAAAATCCCGTTTAATTACGGGATTGAAGATAATGTTTTCTATTTATAGTGATTAGTTATCAAAGAACAGTTATCAGTTGGCAGCAACTCCATAACTTATAACTCATTACTGATAACTACTTCTTGTTCTTTGCATATAAATTATTCAGCCCGTTAATTACATCAGATGTAATATTTAATGCACTGTCTTTATAAAACATAAGCCCAGGTTCATACGAAAAAACATAATCGTACCTGCCGTCGTTATTATATTCTTTCAAAAAATTCTGAATTTTTGTCAAGATGTCTTCTTTCATTTTTGAATTGGAATTGTAAAGGTCATTATCCAGTGCCTGCTTTTTTGCCTGCAACCCTTGCTGCATCTGGTTAATTTCTTTCATTGCTGCTTCCTGTTCCTGTTGGCTCATGGTTGCACCCTTTTGCTGCAGTTGCATTGCCCTTGACTGGTAACGCTTTTGCAAATCAGTTACTTCATTATTACTGGCAGCCTGCTTACGTTCAAAATCAGCTTTCAATATTTTATAATATTCATAGCTGTTTTGTAAAGAATCAAGATCAATATAAGCAACCTTATTACCATGATTACAGGAATCTTTTGGTGAACGTAAAAGTGAAACAGTGTGTTTTTTTGAAGAAGAAAAATGCAGGTAATACAAGTAACCAACCAGCAATAATAAAACACCGTTAAGAATTAAGGAAAAATGCTTCATGCAATAGATATTTTGGTGAAGCAAGATAAATCAAAGAGAAAGACCTGAAAAGTTAAAAAGGAGAAGGAATGTTTTGTTGATCTAACGAGGTAAGTTATGTCCAGGTGAAAGCCTGCATTATCAATGGCTTAATGAAGTTTGTTCTTAACCGGATTAGCATCTTTTTGAAAAGAACTATAGTATCCTATTTTTGATCTCTGATAATTCTTCATGCTTACGACATTAAAAAGCGATTCGGAAGGGTTTGTTTTTCTTTGTTTCCGTAAAAGAACAAATCAACACGATTTCCCACACATGTTGTTGGCGTGTTAACAGGAACCAAAAGGCAGGTAACTACTTTTGTTAGCAACCGTGGACCTGCGGACAACAAATGGGGCGACTACCTTGCCGTTAGACGCTATTACCCGAATCATAAACTTTTCTGTGCAACAGGGTATACATTATTGAGCGGAGCAGGATCTTCTGATG
>MWVX01000828.1_pt1 | contig 10156 bp, 7 predicted proteins | sample 1047311 | NCBI WGS metagenome assembly MWVX01 (sample SAMN06349984, study PRJNA376086) | soil metagenome | isolation source: MtG-4 sample Antarctic (ecotone) soil | place: Antarctica | collected 2015-01-13
GGATTGGAGGAATGGAGTTTTGGGATACAACTTCTCATATATAGACAAAGAAACACAGGAAGAAATATTTGTTGGGCTTCCCGAAGAAAGAGGTTCGCATTTAATAGAAAGCAATCCGCTTCCTCCCGGTGTCTGCTACACAGGCACAAGTGATGGCGAAAATAACTCCTTAGTTAAAATTAAGGTTGTTGCCGGTTGTTGCCTTTAAAGGCAGCGGCAAAGTAAATGTGACTGGCACAAATAGCCAAGAGGTGCGGGAGAATATAAAGAACACATACAACTATCTTCGGGCAAATGAAAAAAGTATATTGAATGAGCAACATTCGCTTTTGGGCTATGACCTAAATATTCAGGTAAGTAACCTCTTGGGCGCATACATTAGCGGGGGGAATTGGTAGCGCAGTATATGTTGCAATTCTTTCGTCCATTTATAAAGAAAAATCTAAAGGCAGGTTTAGCAGTGTTGGGTAATACATCAATTGGTGGTGCTGTAGAGAGGGCGTCAAATTTTGTCGACAAGGTTACTTTGCTTTCGGACGCTGGTGCAAAGACAGTTTTAGTACCGATGTAGAACTTGAATGAAATGACAACCTTACCTCAAAGCATCTTAGGCAAAACAGACATTCCTTTCTATGGGAATAGTCAAATGCTACCAAAGAAATCAAGCACTAAAACAGAGATAATAATAGTTACGGCAACGGAAGCCCGTAACCAGTTAACAATACCTCTTGCAGAAGGCGAATAATAAAAAGAAACAACACCACTTCGCCTACAACACATGCATCTCAAGGTCTAAAAAAAGAGTTCCAAAGTAAGTTTTAACGGCTTGTAACGCGTAAAGGTGTTCCTCCTCTACGGTTTTAAATTACCTTTCTGACGCAATTTTAGATTATCTACCTCTAGCTCCTTTCTTTGTATTCATTAAACTTGCATTTTAAGCTGTGAGTTCGCAACAACTTTAAGTTTATACGATCTAAAACCTTCGTGGGAAACTTTAAAATAATCAGCTAATGAGCGAATAATTTCTTTAGACAAACCTTTTTTGTAATTGAGAATATCAGAAATTAAGCCCTTGCTTACACGCAGTATACCTGCTAAATCCTTAGACTTCAAGTTTTTCTCTTCCATTAAATATTTTAATAGCTCAACCGGATCAGATTCAGAGAAGCCGTTATGTTCTTCATCCCATTTTTCAACAAGCAGGGTAAGGAGATCAATTTCATCCTTAACCTCTTTATCTTTTGTAGGGTATTCCTGTAAATAGCTTTTATAAAAAATCGCGATCCAATTTTAGATTTAAAATTTCAAAATTTCTTATCAGTACCTCTTTCTATAAAAAGTAATCTTATCAAAGATATTTTCCTTAGTCCAATGCTACAAACTCTCTAATTTCGACAATAGGACAATTGTATGAATTCATCAAGCAATTTTAAATATTTGCAACTGCATTTATATTAAATCCATCAAAGTAGTGTGCCAGTCATGTTAAGCAATAATTGAACTTTTAGAATGAATGTTGCGATCACTGGCCACAATTTTTTATCCTTCCTAAATCCCTTTAGGCGTCTGCTTTATCGGGCTTACTTTTGAACGAGAGCTGATTTTTTCAATCCCATACTTAATGTTTCATAATCAAACTTTTCTTCCAATTATGGGAAGAAAACAGGCAATATAACAAGTAATTAAAGCTGATTATCAAGTGTTTGTGTTTTGGCATTAATATCGGTTACGAGGTAGTAATAAAAACCAATATTTATGAATATCACCTCTACAAACTCTGAAACTTCCTTACTTGAAAATTGCATTAATGGAAATAGAAAAAGTCAAAAAGAATTTTACGATATTTTTTCGGGTAAAATGTTTTATATCTGTTTGCGGTATGCAAAAAATGAAATGGATGCCGAAGATATACTCCAGGATGGCTTTGTGAAGTTATTCAACAACCTCCAGAAGTTTAGAGGCGAAGGATCCTTTGACGGTTGGGTAAGAAGAATTTTTGTAAATACCGCAATTGAGCATCTAAGGCGTAAAAAAATGAATGTTGTAGATGTAGAAGGTCTGGAAAATTCAGCGGTTTCTCAAAACGGCGATGCTCTTGACAATATGTATGAAAAGGATTTGATGATAATAACAAGTACTCTAAGCAACGGATATAGAACTGTTTTTCATCTCTATGCTGTTGAAGGATATTCTCACAAAGAAATAGCAGACAAATTAGGAATAACAGAAAGCACCAGTAAATCTCAATATTCAAGAGCTAAAGCTATACTAAGAGATATGCTTGAGAATAAAAGCAATAAGAATAATTTAAGAACTTCAATGTAAGTCGGATACAGTTTTTACCAGTGTAATTAAGAGCACAATATTGCCGCTTACTCTTGAACTCCTCTTTTCCCTTTAAGGCAGATATAGTGATCGTTGAGTTACTCTTCTGATTTTGAACGAAATATTTATTTTTATATCTTCCCGATATCTGCAAAAGAATATTGAAGCATTTTAAGCTTAGCCGTATAATCAAATGCTTTATTTTTTCAAATCATTTCCACAACTGGATTTTTTTAAGTACAATAAATGTCTCACCAGTAGTAATTATTTAGATTCCAATATGAAGCCAGACACAAAGACACTCTTCTGTCACATTTATTATAAAGATCAAAATCTCTCTGTCATCTAAAAGTATACAAAAAGTTGTATCAAGACAGCTATGACTTCCCGATGCTCAATACTAATACTGCTTTATTTTAGTGTTTAAGTTTATCCCACTTTTGCTTCCGAAATAAAACAATTTATGATTAAAACAAAAATTTGACAAGTATACAATTTTATTAAAAAGGATCGTTATAACACCAAACAAAAAATTATGGTATCTGAAGTATTAGCGAACCCGAAAATTGAAAAGGGAGACTTTGTAAAGTTAAAACAGGAATTCAAAAGTTCTTACCCCACAATCCCGGCAAGAATGGCCTTAAAAATTGAAGATATACAACAAAATGAAGCAATAGTTGTATTCATCAATTTTGATGAGAATAAGATTTTTAAGGAAAGAGTACTTGTATCTGCATTATCAAATGCACTATGAAAAATGGTGTTCAATTAGACTGTGCCAGGCATAAAAGTATACCGGCGCCTTACTCCAACAATTGTTGTACTATGAGTTATAAATCATTGTAGTCTTGTAACATCAAAGTTCTGTAGATAAAAAATAAAAGTTCTGGTAGATAAAAAATAAAGGATCTAATTATGTCTGCTTTCTTTTTGATTTGTATAAGCAAGTTAATAGCCACCTCATTTTAACAACTTATATGTAATGCCAGAAGCAAAAGGAATTACTCGTTATGTCCCCACTTAGCCTGACTGCTTATTAGCTGGATTAATATTAACCCATGTGGAACTGCCATTAATCATTAAAAACGAGGATATAGCTTACTCTTGTTCTAATTAGCATTAAGAAGGACTATTAGGAAAAGAATAAAGCCTATCCATATAATTATTATTAATCCAAAATGTTGTTTAAATAACCTGGTAGGATTCATGGGCGTCTTTTTCGTTTTTATCTCCCCATGCTTGTCTACAAGTAATATTTGTTCTCTAATTCGGTGTCGTTTCTTGTACATAATTAGCCTAAATTGGAAAGTACAATTTACATTTCAAGATGAAATAAGTTGAGACAGAATATTACCGTAACAAACTTAGATTCTTCAGTAGCACAATTCTATCCCAATTTTATTATAGCTAAGTTCCTGTCTCTTTTACTTTTCTGTTAACCTGCTTTTAATCCATTTAATTTGTCCATTGTGGTTTGATTCATGCTCGCAAACATGAAACCACTTGCAATAATTATTAGTTTGTCCCCACCCCCATTCTTTGTCGACAGCCATAAGCCATTTATCGTCACGTTTTTTTAGTTCCTCAAGTGTTTTAGCACGAACTTCTCTTAAAGTATTTAAATAATAGTCAAGTTGATTTCCTTTGATTTTTTTTCTTGCCTCTTCACCTAAATTCATTGGAATATCCCATTGCTTTTTGATCGTATTATCCCAACTTCCCCATTTCCTTCCTTGGAAGGTGTGTATTTGGTAGTACTTCTCTGTTGCTGCTAAATGCAGTAACATTGAACCAATTGAATTAGATTTTGAATCATGCAGATAATCCAATTGTTCTATGCTCATGTTGTCCACAGAACTTTGAACGACACTACGCATCCAATTCATCATGGAAACTAAAGTGCCAATTTGAGGGGTATATCCTTCTATAGGACCAATAATGTTGATGCCTTTATCTGCCTTATTCTTACAAGAGGCAGTTAAAGGAAATAAGCCTAAGCCAGTAAGAGCCACAGTAAGGGTGGTGGTAGATTTGATAAAATTTCTGCGATCGAAATGAACTACTGCCTTTTTCATGAAGATTAGTTTAAAAGAAAGTTACAGAATTAATAACTTCCGAAATTTCAAAACAGGTAAAAGACAAGGGGCAGTTTCCTAAAGTAACGTATACTTAATATTCTCATTTTTATAACTTGTATAAATCAAAATCTTTTTTGGAGGGAAAACATATAGACCACGGAAGTAAGCAACATCGCCTGCCACCATAATTTCACACTATAGCATTACTAAACCCGATTAAAGTACAACCGGAGATGGCTCAGGATGAAAGCTAATAGTTGTAAGAAATCTAATGATAAACGCAACCCTTTTAAAGCAGAAAGTATCTTTCCTTAAGTAACAATAATATTTCTATAATATTTATCCCGCTTACAATTTTCAATAAGTTTAAAAAATAATCATGTCAACACAACATTACGAAGATCTCAAAGAAGCTATTAAAATGGGTCTAAAAAAACATGCTGATAAGGATAACGGTATTTTTGGGCCAAGTGAAATATCTTTTGCAATACCTATTTATGAAATGGATAATGCCGTGGAGTTTGTTCTAAATGAGATAATTGAAAAAATATCTTGAGATATTATCAAGACCGTTTAATTATTGAAATAGCATAATAAAAAACGCGGTAATTGTTATTCTTTAAAATTGATGTTTCAGGAATGATAACAACAAGCACTAATGGTTATTCTTAGAAAAACATCAATATGCAGGAAGGTGTAATTTTTAACATTACCTGATCCATAGTTCCTGCCTTCTTCACTCCCCTCTCTGATCAAACTGCGTAAGGCACATTTTTAAAGGCTTTTTTTAAAAAAGGCAATAACTACTTAATATGATACGTTTGACTAATTAGGTTACTATTTTGTCCTTTGGAGTTAGTAAATGCCTTTTATACCTTACTTCTGGACAAGTTTTTGTTTCACTAATTAAAAACATTGCTATGCTTTATACTGATGGAGTACACTTAATATCTACCAGCCTTACTCAACTTTGTGCTTATGCTAGTACCATAGGATTGAACCATGAATGGTTGCAATTAGGAGCGAAGACTATTCATCCTCACCTCAAAATATGTGGTAATGTAAGGCGGGGAGTTTTAGAAGATAAAAGAGTTAAACAAGTTACCTCAAAGGAAATAATAAGGATTTGCAAGATGAATTATGTACAACCTGAAACTAAAGCCGAGGTAAAGGAGTGGGAAAATTATCATGGGAAGAAGCTAGAGGAGGTATATAAGCCCGCGGAGAAAGATTACGAGAGAATGTTTAGGAACATTTTTGAGAAATGCGGAATAAAGAATTTGCAAATTTCAAAAAGTGAACAATTATTACAAATCTAATTTGCCGGCCTTTCAGGCCACATTTTTCAGATACTCTTGCAAGGTGGACAAACGAGTATTTTGAGGAAGGTGAATTAATTAAAGAGGATAATTGGTAGTTAGAGTATTTGAGCTTCAATCGGCTGGTATTGGATTTTCCTCCTTTAAGACAATATTGATAATGCCCGGCAACCCTCAAAATTTGCCTTATCCCCAACTACCAGAGCAAGTATAATTAGAGATGAAAAAGCAATAAACTGATTTAATATTACTCTCTCCCATTTTCATAAAACCGAATTGATAAGAACGTTTTAACTGCGTTCATGCTTTATTTTTGCACCTTACAAAATAACGTAAGGATCGCTTAGCAGTTAGATGTTTTATGAAATTATTCCCAGAGTCAGCAGCAGCACAATTAGAGTTTGATAAAATAAAGGATTTACTTATTGAGCATAGCAAAAGTGATTATGCCAAAAGCAAGGCATCTGACCTTCGTATACATACAAAAAAAGAATTTATAGATGCAGAACTGCAGCAAACACATGAGTATAAGTTAATCACCTTAAATAACCAATATTTTCCTAATGACTATATTCTAAATCTTCAAAAAGACTTAAGGTTACTAACTATTCCGGGAGCGGTTTTAACCGGCGATCAATTTGTACAAATAAGAAAGCTGGCGCTAAGTATTCAAACTGTTTTTCGGTGGTTCGATCGTGCCAGAAGAATAGCATATCCTGCACTTGTAAAAGTTATTGACGAAACTTATTATGAGAAGGCAATACTCGAAATGCTTGATGAAGTTTTGGATGAATACGGAAATGTAAAAGATAACGCGACGGAAGAGCTGCAAACAATTCACATAGGGTTATTCAAGAAAAGAAATGAATTGCGAAGAGTTTTTGATAGGGTAGTAGCGCGGTTAAATAAAGCAGGATATGCGGCAGATATTGATGAAAGTTTTAGTAATGGGCGCAGGGTTGTGGCAGTTTTTTCTGAATTTAAAAGACAGATTAAAGGAATACTGCACGGCGAAAGTGATACACGAAAAACCGCTTATATAGAACCCGAAGAAACCATTGAACTAAACAATGATATTTTCAGCCTGAAAAATGAAGAGAGTAAAGAAGTGCAACGTGTTTTACGTAAGCTTACTGCCGATCTTTTGGTTTACGCAGAGTTATTAAAAATCTACCATAATATAGTTGGAGAATATGATTTTATAAGGGCCAAAGCCAGGCTTGCTGTTGATATGAACGGTGAGTTTCCTTCTGTAGTTGATAAGGCACATATCCAGCTCGTAAATGCGTATCATCCTCTTTTATATCTATACAATAAGAAATCAGCTAAGCCTACTATTCCGGTTACTATAACACTTGATGAGAAGAACAGGATATTGGTAATAAGCGGACCAAATGCAGGAGGCAAAACGGTGACACTTAAAACATTGGGTCTTTTGCAAATGATGATGCAAAGCGGTTTATTGGTTCCTGTTAACCCAACTTCGCAAATGGGCATTTTTAAGCAGTTGATGATCCATATTGGAGATACACAAAGCATCGAGTTCGAGTTAAGCACTTACAGCAGTCACCTCAAAAACATGAAGCATTTCATGGATGTTGCCAATGGAAAAACATTATTCTTCATAGATGAGTTAGGAAGCGGCAGCGATCCTAATCTTGGTGGAGCTTTTGCAGAGGTGATAATGGAAGAACTTGCACATAAACATTCTTTTGGCATAGTTACTACACACTATCTTAACCTAAAAGTAATGGCTAACAAAGTGCCGGGTATTATAAATGGAGCTATGGCTTTTGATGAACAAAACCTGCTGCCGTTATATAAACTTATAATTGGTAAACCTGGCAGTTCTTACACTTTTTCTATTGCAGAAAGAATTGGACTATCACAACATTTAATTAATAAAGCAAGAAACTTAGTAAATGAAGATCATTTTACTTTAGACAAATTGTTGAACCGCACCGAGCAGGACCTTCGCGAAGTTGAAAAGAAAGAGAACGAACTGCAAAAACTTCTTAAAGAAAATGAGCGGTTAAAGAGAGAGATGACCTCAATAATGGATAAGGAACGTCATCGCCAACAGGTGGAGTTGCTTCAACAACAAAATAAAGTGACCGAAGAGCGGATAGCTTATCTTAAAGACATGGAGCGTAAAATGAAACAGATGATTTTGGACTGGCGCAAGGCAGAGGATAAAAACGAAGTTATTAAGCAGATGCATAAACTGTTATTCAAAAAGAAAGATGAGTCAGTTAAAAATAAGCTCGCAAAAAAAATTGAAAATAAATACACAGAAGTAAATGCAGATATAAGTATAGGATCAAAAGTAAAATTAAAAAAGAATTACCAGGTGGGCGAGGTAAAGGAAATAAGAGGTAAGCGTGCCATTGTTCAAATAGGTCTTTTACCGATGAGTGTAGATATTGATGATCTCGTTGTGATTGAAGAAAAATCGATAATCCTTTAGCCTATTTGAAATTATAATTCATTTATTCGGTTTTATAATTTCTTCATTGTACTTTACGGGGATTAAAATATAGAATCAGTTATATTTTAAGCATATCAATTCACCCCCACATCATCGTAAGTTTTCAAATTGGTTTTTTACTTTTAAGATGATAGAAAGGAGAATAGATGTGTTGGAAATGTAAAAGGAATCCAACACCATGTCAATTTATACAAAAACCGAGGAATTTTTTAAACTGCTCGTCGAAAGTTCTGCTGCTGTTTTTCAACTCGCAGATTCAAACTTTATAATAGATTTTTCAAGCAACGCCATAGAAAATGTTCTTGGTTATTCTTCTAATGAACTGCTTGGAAAAAAAGTGCTGGATATGGTTCATCCCGATGATAGGGAACAGGTAAGAGACTGGTTTATTAATATAAGGTCGAAACCTGAAAAACTACACAAGCTCGAGTACCGGCTAAAGAATAAGAAAGGCGAATGGATATGGATAGAGAATAATGCAAGGAATATGCTTAACAATGAAACTATAAAAGCCATTGTTATGAATTACCGGGATATTCAGTCAAAGAAGATAGCAGACCATGCACTTACACAAGCCGAACAACGCCTTTCTTTACTATTAAATAATACCGAACAGTCTTTTATTATTTTAAACAGCAGGTTGCGGATAGTTACTTACAACAGGGCTGCGCAAGATCACTCGCCCTTTTTTTTTACTCAGGAGTTGCAATCAGGAATTTCTGTACTTGAATTAGTTAGCAAAGAGGAAACCTCCACTTATATAGCCTTATTAGAACAGGTTTTTGATGGCAATGAAATAGAAAGGGAAACAAAGTTTATTGATGCAAATAATCGGGTGCATATATTCAGCCATACTTACAGACCATTATTTGACCAGTATAAAGATATTTCCGGGGTTTTTATCACTTCAACAGATATAACCGAAAGAAAAAAACTAACTGAAGAACTGGCAGCAAATTCAGAACGTTTAAAAACAGCTCAGTCTATTGCAAAACTCGGTTATTATGAATACGACTACACTTCAAACTCATTCTTTTGTTCACAGGAATTTTATCAAATACTTGGTATTACCCGGTTGAATGGAGGGAATAGGCTATTCTTTTCCCGCATTCGCAAAATGCTCCACCCGGATGATAAAGTAGCTGTGCAAAGAGAAATTGACAAGTCAGTTGAAAATGGAAATGATTTTAACCTTGAGTTTCGACTGGTAATGAAAGATGGAAGTGAAAAAGTCATTCTTGGCATAGGCGGCACCGCGAAAGATGTAGATGGGCAACCTGAAAAATTCAGGGTAACCCTGCAGGACATTACAGATAGCAAAATGGCTATTCTTGCTATTCAAACTTTAGAGTCGAGATTCAAGTCTCTTTTTGAAAATAGTATTGATGGTGTCATCCTTTCTAAATACGAAGGGGATATCATTTCAGCTAATCCTTCTGTTTGCAAATTACTTGGCTACCCTCACCACGAAACTACTTCTTTAAACTGCTCTGATTTGCTTGATATCAATTCTTCAGTGGTACAAGAAATGATTACTAAAAGAGAGAAAACAGGTTCATACATAGGCGAAATATTTTTCCGTCATAAAGATGGTTATTATATTCCTGCAGAAGTTACTTCCATAAGTTTAAAAGATGCAAAAGGAAGCACGTACATATCTACTATTATCAGAGATATTACAGAAAAGAAGAAAATTGAAACAGAACAAAAAGCCCTGACAGAAGAACTGCTAAAAAATAACCAGGATTTGCAGCAGTTTTCATTTATTACTTCACATAATTTAAGGGCTCCGGTTGCAAACCTGCTTAGTTTATTAAGCTTATACAACAGGGAAAACCCTGCTGATGACTTTAATCCCTTATTGATAGAAAAGTTCCAGGAAGCCACAGAACAGTTGAATCAAACCTTAAATGATTTGATAAATGTATTGGTAATAAAATCAAAAA
>MWVX01000830.1_pt1 | contig 10129 bp, 9 predicted proteins | sample 1047311 | NCBI WGS metagenome assembly MWVX01 (sample SAMN06349984, study PRJNA376086) | soil metagenome | isolation source: MtG-4 sample Antarctic (ecotone) soil | place: Antarctica | collected 2015-01-13
GTGATTACACAGCCGAACCGCAAAGCCGTCGGCGATTACGCGCAATATACGGCGGCGGATGAAAAAGTAATTTTGCGCGGAAATCCCGCCCGTATTGATGACAACGAAAACGGCTCGTCGCAAGGCGCACAGATGACGGTTTTCCTACGTGAAAAGCGCGTTGTCGGCGAAAGCAAAACCGAGCAGAATAATACGGGCAGAATTCGGACGATATATAAAGTTAAGAAGCAATAAAATTCAATTATGAATTACGAGAGAAGAATTACAAGTGATGAAATTGCGGCTTCTCTTAATTCATAATTCGTTTTATATCGTTCACAAACGCTTTCGGTTTCCGCTTTTGCAGATACTAAACCGCGTAATTCGTAATTTGTAATTCAAGTGCTACACTTTTTCTTGAATGTTAAATTTCTTTCGTCGGGAAAACTCAAACTCATCAAACGGCAATTATACAGATGTTCCCGCCGACGCTTTGTGCGCTTACGATTTGCAGAAAACTTACGGACAGCGGCGCGTCGTCGATGATGTCAGTCTTTTTGTCGAACAAGGCGAAGTCGTCGGGCTGTTGGGCGCAAACGGCGCCGGCAAAACGACGACTTTTTATATGATGACCGGACTTGAACGCGGCGAAGAAGGAAAAATTTTCTTAAACGGGCAGGACATAACGAGTTTACCGATGTATCTGCGGGCGCGTTTGGGTTTGGGTTATTTGCCGCAAGAGCCTTCGATTTTTCGGAAAATGTCCGCCGAACAAAATATCTTAGCGGTTTTGGAAACAATGAAAATGTCGCGCCCTGACAGGTTTGCGCGGCTTGAAGAATTGCTCGAAGAATTCGGCGTAACGCACGTCAGAAAAACTCGCGGCGACGCACTTTCGGGCGGTGAACGCCGCCGCGTTGAAATTGCGCGTTGTCTGGCAACCGAGCCGCAGTATGTTTTATTAGACGAACCGTTTGCCGGCATTGACCCGTTAGCGATTGACGACATTCGGGAGATTATTCTTTATCTCAAAGAGCAAGGCATCGGCATTTTAATCACTGACCACAACGTCCGCGAAACTCTCGGCATCACCGACCGCGCATATATTATGACGGAAGGAAAAATTTTGCGAAGCGGCGCACCCGCCGAATTAGTTCAAGACGCAGAGGTTCGGCGGCTTTATCTAGGCGAAAGATTTAGTCTTTAAATTCCAGATTCCAAATTCCAAATTCCAAATAGGACTTGAGCAGTTACGAATTTGAAATTTGGAATCTGAAATTTGGAATTTGACGGCTTTCCCATTTTTCTGCCAAACAGTTATAATAATAAACTGAAAATGAATTTGCTGGATTTACTAACTGAAAAGTTTCACAGATAGTGTTTTAAGGTAAAAATGGCTTCGTTAAGACTGACACAAAAATTGACTCAGCGGATGGTTTTGACCCCGCAGCTGCGGCAGCGAATTGAGATGCTGCAGATGACGACGCTTGAACTGAGCGAGTTGATTCAAAAGGAACTTGTCGAAAATCCGGTGTTGGAAGAAGTTATGTCTGAAGATGAATTTCAGGAGTTTTCCGAAAAAATTCTTGACCAGAATTCAGAAGGACGCGATGAAACTTTTGAAAACGGACATGACAAAGATTTTTCGCCCGATTTAGAATATCAAGCCGAAAATTTTACGGCTGAAAAACCGGACGAAAATGGTTTTGACGAAAGCAGCGAGATAAATTTTGAAGGCGAAGCGGATGATTTTTCCAATGAAAAATCGGATGCGTTTGAGCAAGTTGATTACGGCAGGGAATTTCAGGATTATCTCGACCCCGGATATAAAACGCAGGAAATCGAATTTAAGGACGATGCGCCGAGTTTTGACCAATTTTTATCGCGTTCCGAATCTTTGACCGAACATCTCGAATGGCAGCTTAATCTGCAGCAGATGAGCGAAACGCTTGAAGAAGCGGCGGTTTGCGTTATCGGAAATCTGGACGAAGACGGGCGTTTGACAACTTCCAACGAAGAAATCGCCGAAATGTGCGGTTGTTCGGTTGAATTAGTTGAAAAAGCGCGAAACATCGTGATGCAGTTTGAGCCGGTCGGCTGCGCGGCACGCGACGTTAAAGAATGTCTGCTTGCTCAACTTGAAGCTAACAGTGAGGGCGAATCTCTGGCGGCAGAACTTGTTCAAAACCATCTGGAAGATTTGCAGCCGCATCGCTTACAACATTTAGCGAAAGACACGGGTATTGACATTCACGAACTTAACGAAGAAATCAACAAAATTCGTATTCTCGACCCGTATCCCGGCAGGCGTTATTCGTCAGAGGAACCGATTTATGTTGCGCCGGAAGTTTATATCGAAAAACTTGAAGATGATTATATCGTTTATTTTACGGACGACGGAAGTCCGCGCCTTCGGATCGGTAATACTTACCGGAAATTAATCGGGCAAGAAGGCACATCTAAAGAAACTAAAGATTTTATCAAAGAAAAAGTGCGCTCGGCGGTTGACCTTTTGCGGAATATCGAACACCGCCGGCAGACGATTTACCGCGTCGTTGAATGTATTGTTGAGCGACAGCGCGAATTTTTGGACAAAGGCGTGCAATTTATTAAGCCGATGATGTTAAAGGATGTGGCGGAAGATATTGGAATGCACCTTTCGACTATTTCCCGCGTCGTCAACCGTAAATACGCGCACACGCCGCAAGGCGTTATTGAATTGCGAAGATTTTTTAGCGAAGGTATGCTCAACGAAGACGGTGAAGAGGTTTCGACGCGCATTTTGAAATTGCGAATCAAGAAAATGGTTGAGGATGAAGACACACACAAACCGCTGACCGACGACCAAATCACTAAAGTTTTAAGTAAAGAAGGCGTAAAACTGTCGCGCCGAACAGTCGCCAAATACCGCGACCAAATGCAAATTCCGGGTTCGCGTGAACGAAAAACAGTTATTTGACATTTTGGATTTTAGATTTTGGATTTTGGATTAAAAATTATCCGTAGATTCGTTGTTCATTAATCGATTGCAAAGAATCGTGAATAATTAACAATCAATCTAAAAATGATGGAAACACGCACTCCGTCAAGTGTTCTTTTCGCCTCAACTATCGTGCGGGCTTGCGGCAAAAAATGAGAAAGTCCTATAAAATCCAAAATCCAAAATCCAAAATCTAAATTCCAAAATCCATTGAGGTGCAATTTATGAAATTTGAATATACAGGCAGACATATCGAAGTAACTCCGGCATTACGTTCTCATGTAGAGGAACATTTTGACCGCATCAATCATTTATTTGACGGCAATAGCAGTAAAGCGCATATAATTATTGAAGTTGAACGGGGAAAACATCGTTCGGAAGTGATTGTTAATTGGCACGACCAAGTTTTAACCGCGACGACGAGCGTTGAAGATATGTATAAATCGCTGTCGCAGACGATTGATAAAATCGAAAAGCAAGCCTTAAAACTTAAAACCAAAATTATCGACAAGTATCACAAGGCAAAAAAAGTCAGCACAATTCCGCCCAAACAAGCTGAAGTTAAACCCGCGCCGGTTTCGCCGCAAATTATTGATACAAAAGATTATCCGGTCAAACCGATGACAGAAGAAGAAGCCATTTTGCGCCTTGTTGAAGAAGAAAATCAATTTTTGGTATTTAGAAATGCCGCCAATGAGCGCGTATCGGTTATTTATAAACGAAAAGACGGAAATTACGGTTTAATTCAGCCTTAATTAATTTCTTATAATTTTTTCAATTTTGCTCGTCAAAATGCCGTCCAGTAAAGAAAACGAAAGCCCGAAAATTTCCGTTGCCGATTTTGTCGAAAAATCTTTTGCAAAGTTGGGCATTGAAGTTTTAGCGGGAAAAAAAGGACTGCACAAAAAACAAATCGCGTCCAAACGCATTCAAAAATTTGGCTTGGCGTTGGCTGGATTTACGCATTACATACACGAAGGGCGGATTCAGATTGTCGGGCAAAGCGAGATTTCTTATTTGTCGCAACTCGAAAGCGCGAAACGAATTGAAGCGATAAACAATCTCGACCTTGAAAAAATCTGCTGCATTTTGATTACAAAAAAACTCGTTCCGCCCGAAGAATTACTTAATATCGCCGATGAAAGAAACCTGCCAATTCTCCGCACCGCGCAGGTTAGTTCAAACGCTATTAGCTATATTTCAAGTTTTCTGCTGGAAACACTTGCTCCGCAGATTACTCTGCACGGCGTTTTAATCGGAATGTATGAACTCGGCGTTTTGCTGCTGGGCGAATCGGGCATTGGAAAATCGGAATGCGCCCTTGATTTAATTGCCCGCGGACACCGCCTCGTTGCCGATGATGCCGTATTGATAAAAAAATTGGGTGAAAATCTGGAAGGCTTTTCGCCCGAACTAACGCGCGGAAATCTGGAAATTCGTGGTCTTGGCATTATCAATGTCCGCGACCTCTTCGGTGTTTCCGCCGTCGCTAGTTGCAAAAAAATTGAATTGTGTATCGAATTTCAGAAATGGCAGGATGTCCTCGAAGTTGAACGGCTCGGACTTGACCGGCAGGAGAAAGAAATTTTCGGCGTGAAAATAACCAAATATATTTTGCCCGTCAGCGCGGGGCGCAATCTTTCGACTTTGGTTGAAACGGCAGTGCGTGTTCATCTTTTGAAAGTTGCGGGTTTTGATGCCGCGCAAAAATTGATTGCAAAACATTCTGCAATAGTCGGCGGTCAGTAAAATTTTTATGTCCCAAAATGAAACGGAAATAAAATCTCTGCCAAATTTTGTTATTATCACGGGTTTGAGCGGTTCGGGAATGAGTTCGGCGACAAATGCGTTTGAAGATTTGGGATATTTTTGCGTTGATAATCTGCCGCTGACGATGCTTAAAACATTTTCGCGCCTTCTGATTCCAAATAAAGAAGAAGTTGTTGCGATTGAAAAAGCCGCGCTTGTCATCGACATCCGTGAACGCCATTTTTTATCGGAATTTCCTGAGGAATTAAAAAAAATAAAGAAAAGAACTTCGCCATTTGTCTTGTTTTTTGAAGCATCAGACGCGGTTCTGCAACGCCGATTTTCAGAAACGCGCCGCCCGCACCCGGCAGATACGGGCAAAGGTTTATTGTCAGCGATTCGCGCCGAAAAAAAGGCGATGCAGGAAATCCGCGAAAGTGCCGATTTGATTATTGACACTTCCGAACACACAGTTCATACGCTTCGGCGGCTTCTCGTGCAAAAATTCGGGCAGACCGAAGAAGGTGCGCCGCTTCACGTTCAGGTCGTCAGCTTCGGGCATAAATACGGCGTTCCGCATCAGGTTGATTTGCTTTTTGACGTGCGCCATCTTCCAAATCCGTATTTTGAAGAAGGTTTGCGCGAACTGCCCGGAACTGATAGAAAAGTTGTCGGATATTTGGAAAACCAAACGGAAGTCGAAGAAACAATCAAGCGTTTTGTTGATTTATTGGAATATCTTTTGCCGCTTTACCGCCGCGAAGGTAAATCTTATTTAAGCATCGGAGTCGGCTGCACGGGCGGACGACATCGCTCGGTGATGATAGCAAATAGATTAGGCAGAGCGTTGAAAAATGATAATTTTGACGTTTCGGTTGTGCATCGGGACGTGCAAAAATAAGTGAAAAGTGAAAAGTGAAAAGTAAAATATGAAAAAAATCGGTGGAGTAATAGTTTCGCACGGGCAAGTCGCCAACGAACTTTTAGTGGCGGCGGAAACGGTGGTCGGCGCACAAAATCATATTGCGGCGGTTTCAATCGGCTGGCACGATGACGTAGAAATGTCGAAAGACGAAATTTCCCGTGCTATCAAACAAGTTTCCGAAGGTTGCGGCGTGTTGCTTTTAACCGATATGTTCGGCGGCACGCCGACCAATATTTCGGCAATGTTTATTAAGGAAAATGAAGTCGAAATCGTAACGGGCGTAAATCTGCCGATGGTCATAAAACTCGCTTCACAAACCAAAGAAATGACTCTGACGGCAATGGCAAAAGAAGTTGAAGCGCAGGGCAAACAGGCGATCTACCGCACCGGCGAACTGCTTGAGCCGCAAAAACTGAAAAAAGATGCTTGAAAGTAAAATAAAAGTTGTCAATCCGCTCGGACTTCACGCCCGCGCCGCCGCCCAGCTTGTTCGTCTGGCAAGTGGTTTTAAGAGCCGCATTAAGCTCAGACGAATTGACAACGCCGTAATTGCTGATGCCAAATCAATTTTGAGCGTCTTGACTTTGGCGGCTTCAAAGGGAACTCGTTTGAAATTAGAAGTCGAAGGCGAAGACGAGCAAGAAGCCTTGCAAGCGGTTGAGGAAATTTTTGTAAATGGTTTTGATGAGATTTAGAAATAGCCGCAAAAAGGCACAAAAGGCTCAAAAAATTAAGAATTTATGTTCACCTACGCTCATTTATGATTTAATTTTTTTGCATCTTTTTCGTCTTTTTGCGGCTATCTTTTTTGGGTTATAATTTAATTTATGCAGTCTAAAAATTTTTTAGGAGAGAACAAAAAAGTAGGAATCATCAGCGTTCCGCTCGGTTACGGCGCGGGACAAAAAGGAAATGAACTCGGCGCAACGGCAATACTTTTATCTGACATTCGCGGAAGTTTAATGACCGAACGGATTAAAGAACTTGGCTACGAAGTTAAAAATTACGGCAATGCTGAAATTGTCAAACCTAATTATGTCGCCAAGACGGAAGAAAATCCAAAGTATTTAAAAGAAATGCTCACGTCTTGCGAAAATATATCCGCCTCGCTTAAACAAATTTTGCAGGACGGCGCGATTCCCGTTATTTTGGGCGGCGACCATTCAATCGCCATCGGCACATTTTCGGCAATTTCATCTTTTTTCAAAGCGCATGGTGAAGAAATCGGTTTGATTTGGTTTGACGCACACGCCGACATTAACACGCCCGAAACTTCATCTTCCGGTAACATTCACGGAATGCCGCTTGCCGCGCTTCTTGGTTACGGCGAACCTTCGTTGGTTAATTTAAAAGGTTTTGCGCCGAAACTTGAGTCCCGATTTTGCGCTCACGTCGGCGCGAGAGATTTGGACGCGGGCGAGCAGCGGCGGATTCGTGAACTTGGTATGTGCGACAACTTTTTTACAATGAGCGATATTGACCGGCGCGGAATGCTGGCTTGTGTCGAAGACGCGATAGATATTGCTTCGCAGGCATCGGGCGGTTACGCCATAACTTTCGATGTGGATATGATTGACCCGCGTTTCGCGCCCGGTTCAGGAACGCTCGTCCGCGGCGGAACAACATATCGTGAAGCGCATCTCGCCCTCGAAGTGATTGCCGAGCGCGGCGGAATGCGTTCTTTTGAAATTGTCGAAGTCAATCCGATGCTCGATAAAAGCAATATCACAGTTGAGCTCGCGGGTGAACTTATTCTTTCAGCTTTGGGGAAAACTATTTTATAGTGGTAAATGGTAAGTGATAAATGAAAATCAATTTGAAATTTACCACTTACCACTTACCATTTACCATTTACTACTGATTTATGAAAACAAAAATCGGCATAATCTTCGGCGGGCGTTCCGGCGAACACGAAATTTCTATTCGCTCGGCAAAAGCGGTTATCGAACAGATTGATAAAGACAAATATGAAGTTATTCCGATTACGGTAACGCACGAGGGACGCTGGCTGAATCCGGCAGAATCGCTGCAGCGGTTGCCTGAAAACATTCGGGAAAGTTTGTCGGAAAGCGTGATGCGGTATCCAAGCAATGCGATTGCGTTGGTCGGCGATACCAAATATAAAGGTTTAACACGGCTAGAAACTTCTGCTAGGGAAGAAAAACTTTTGCCGCTTGATGTCGTTTTTCCGATTCTGCACGGAACTTACGGCGAAGACGGAACAATTCAAGGTCTGCTGGAAATGGGAGGCATTCCGTATATCGGTTGCGGAGTTCTGGCTTCGGCTTGCGGAATGGACAAGGTAACAATGAAAATTCTTTTCCGCGACGCCGAACTGCCAATGTGCAAATACGTCTGGTTTTTGCGAAGCGAATGGGAACGCAACAAAGACGCGGTTATCACGCAAACCGCCGCCAAACTCGGTTATCCGTGTTTTGTCAAACCCGCAAATCTTGGCTCGTCCGTCGGAGTTTCAAAAGCAGCAGACGAAAAATCTTTGCGAAAAGCTATCGAACTTGCCGCCGAATACGACCGCAAAATCATTGTCGAAGAAGGTTTGGATGCCCGCGAAATTGAATGTGCCGTTCTCGGTTACGAAGACCCAAAAGCGAGTCTGCCGGGCGAATACATTATCAAATCCGACGACAAAAAGTTTCTTGATTACACCGAAAAATACGCCGGAACAGGCAACAACGAATTTGTCGTTCCCGCGCTTGTTTCAGAAGAATTAACCAAGAGAATCCAGCAAATGGCGGTTACCGCTTTTCGTGCAATTGACGGTTCGGGTTTGGCGCGGGTTGATTTTTTTCTGCGAAATGACACGGACGCGCTAATTATCAATGAAATCAACACAATGCCTGGTCTGACGGACGCTTCTGGTTTCCCAAAAATGTGGGCGGGAACGGGAAAGGATTTTTCGCAGGTAATTGACGATTTGGTGAAATTGGCTATGGAAAGACACGCTGATAAATCGAGAAACAAAACCGTTTATTAAAGGCAGAAGCCCACGCGCAAGGGCGCAAATTCCGCGCCTTTTATATGTTTTCGATTAAATTCTCTAAAGATTCAAGCCCGTTTTTCACATCCGAACCAAGATGCACACGCAAAGCGCGTCTGTCTCGGTCAAGCAAAACTTGAAAATCGCCGCGTGCCTGCGCCGCTTTAACTACGCCGAAAGTAAATTTCTGTTTGGGAACGTCGAAATCAACCGCGTCGTCCGAAGTGATTTGCAGAAAAACACCTTCGTTTGAACCGCCCTTATAGGCTTGTCCGGTCGAATGCAGAAATCTCGGACCAAAACCTAAACAAGTTGCCACAAGTTTTGCTTCCAAAACTTTCTGACGAATCGCTTGCAGCAGTTTTTCGTTTTCCTCGTTGCGTTCAATATAGGCGAGAAGCGCGAAATAATCGTTTTCCTGCAAATGTGCGAGGTGCGCTTGCAGGTATTTTTTCAAAGATTTTTCGCCTTCGATAAATTTATCAAGCTGCGCCGCATATTCGTCGCTCGTAAAAAGTTTGATGTTATTTTCTTCATAAAACGGCGTTTCGGCAGGCAGTTCGCCTTTTTCTTCATATTCTTGCGTCAACTTTTTAGCTTCGATTTTTGCCGCTTCAACGTCGGGCTGATTAAACGGGTTGATTTCCATAATTGCACCGGCAACGGCGGTTGCAAATTCCCAACGGAAAAATTCTTGTCCGAGATTCATTTTGTCCGCCAGTTCGATTTTGATAAACGGATGCCCGTTTGCTCCAAGCGCATCAAGTTTTTCGTCCAGCGAATTATCGCTCGAATCTTTTAGTTTCAGACAAGCAAAAACGCGATCGTCGCTGTAATTTTCAACCGGCTGCACAGGTTCTTGGTCAATTGGAATGATTGCAATACCTTCTTTTCCAGTTGATTCGGCAATTAATTGTTCGAGCCACGCGCCAGCATCGTAAATTTCATTTGAAGTAAAAATTGTCAGTTTATTGCATCCGTGAGTTTGGCAAATGCCGAGAATTGTTCCCAGAACCGCGCCCGGATTGTCTGCCGGCGCGTCAGATTTGCAAGCGCGGACCATTTCCATCGTGCGCTGCAGAAAATCTTCAATATCCAAACCCATAATTGCGCCCGGAATCAATCCGAAAACCGTCAGCGCGGAAAATCTGCCGCCAACCGTCGCGTCGCCAAAAAAGATTTTGCGAAAATTACCGGCTTCGGCAACCTTTTGCATTTTCGAGTTCGGGTCGGTTATCGCAATAAATTGCCTGCCCGCGTTCTCTTCGCCGACTTTTTCCAATACTTTCTCAAAAAAATACTGTTTAAAAGTGTTCGGTTCAAGCGTCGAACCGCTTTTGCTTGCCACGATAAACAGCGTATTTGCCAAATCAATTTTGTTTTCCAACGTCTTGATTTGCGCCGGAACGGTTGAATCAAGAATATGAAAATTCTTTTTGCCAAAAGTTTCCGCCAAAACTTCAGGACACAAAGACGAGCCGCCCATTCCGAGCAAAAC
>MWVX01000832.1_pt1 | contig 10126 bp, 9 predicted proteins | sample 1047311 | NCBI WGS metagenome assembly MWVX01 (sample SAMN06349984, study PRJNA376086) | soil metagenome | isolation source: MtG-4 sample Antarctic (ecotone) soil | place: Antarctica | collected 2015-01-13
CACTAATGAAAAAGTGATCGGCAATAAAAAACGCATTTATGTTTCCTATCCAAAATTACATTACGATGTAAGAGTGGGTAATAAGATCATGATTGATGATGGCAAATTAGAAGTGCAGGTAAAAAATATTTTAAAGAATAATGATGTACAGGTAGAAGTGCTTATGGGTGGGATTATTTCGTCAAAAAAAGGGATAAATCTTCCTGATACGAAGATTTCGTTACCAGCAATTACGGACAAAGATCTTGTTGATCTGAAGTTTATTATCGATCAGGAGCTTGACTGGGTAGCGCTTTCTTTTGTTCGCAGTGTAAAAGACATTATTATTTTACGTAACAAACTTCAGGAAAGAAAAAGCAAAACAAAGATCATTGCTAAAATTGAGAAGCCAGAAGCGCTTAATAATATCCGTGACATTATTGTTGAATCAGATGCCATTATGATCGCAAGAGGTGATTTAGGTGTTGAATTGCCGGTTGAACAAATCCCTTTAATACAAAGGCAGATCATTCGTAAATGTATTCACCGGGCAAAGCCTGTAATTGTAGCTACACAAATGATGGAGAGCATGATTGATCGCATCAAACCAAACAGAAGCGAGATTACCGACGTAGCTAATGCAGTGTTAGAAGGTGCAGATGCAGTAATGCTAAGTGCTGAAACAGCTACCGGTAAACATCCCCATTTGGTAGTGGAAACCATGCGCAAAATTATCATGGAAGTGGAGCGGACAGATTACCGCTACAACCTCGAAGAAGTTTTACAACCACAAGCTCATTCTCCGTCTTTTCACAGCGATGCAATATGTTATAATGCCTGCAGCCTTGCAAAAGATGTTCTTGCAGAAGCCCTTGTCGGCATGACCCAAAGTGGTTATACTGCCTTTACCCTAAGCAGTTACCGGCCAAAAGCGCCATTATATATTTTTACTAAAGAGCGATCACTAGTTAACCAATTAAGTTTAAGCTGGGGGGTTCGAGCCTTACATTATGATGAAGAAAACAGCCTGGATGCAATCATCTATGACCAGATTGATATTTTGAAAGAAAGGGGTTTCTTAAAAACAGGTGATGTAGTGGTAAGTACCGGTAGCACACCGGTGCATTTACATTTACCAACCAATGTGGTAAAGATTACGAAAATTGAATAACATTCAGTAGCCAGGCACTGGAGCAAAAACAAGAGTGAGCTTATTTGCATTTACAGTTGACAGATTAGTTTAATTAGCTCCCACCATTCATTCATAATTCACCATTCATTATTAAACTTCTATTTCCAAATGCATAAAATAATAGCAGCAACAATCTGCCCAACTACATGGTACAAACCATCAATAAAATGAAGTCCCAATGGTTTTTTTATGTACAAATAAGTGATACTAATGGCGGTTGCAGAAAAAAATAATCCTGTTAGTAATCCTAATTTTAATCCTGACATTACACCTCCGTTCAGTTGTATGCGTTCAACTAAAATAGCCAGTCCAATAGTGGCTATCAGCATAAGAATAAAGGAACCAAGCATAATACCACCCACACCTTTTTTTATATCCGGGTCGTTCATATCAATGTTTTGGTATTGAACCCATTTTTTACCAAATAAAGGAGAATACCAAAGAGCACCTAAGGCAAAATAAGCAATCGCTGCTACTATTACAGCAAGCCAATTAATGTTTGAGACGAATGTTGTGTCCATAATTGTTGGTTTTGGTGTTTATACTAATAAATTAAACTAAAAATTACAACAATTGTCCAAAGGATGCCCATAACCACCAGATTTTTTTAAACCGTGAGTACGCTACGTCAGGGCATTGATGATAATATTATATAGAGTGTTTTATCTAAAAGATTAAATTAATTGCTTTGATCTTATCCTCTTCTCACTTATGCACCTAAAGAGTTACGAAGTGCTTTTATATCTTCCCCATCAATAAATGGATTCATATAACTTTGCTCACTGCCAGTAAACGCCGGATGAACAAAATCCATTTTGCTTTTTTGTTTGCTACGTAATGAAGAATGAAATTCTACAGCACCTGTTTTATCTGCCAGTTCTTTGATGTTTTCTTTGCGTACACCACTACCAGGCATAATAATGATGCGTTTATCAGCCACCTTAATCAATTGCGAGATAAGTTCCACACCATCAATTGCGACAGGCTGCTGACCGGATGTTAAAATTCTTTCGCAACCCATTTCAATTAATTGTTCCATTGCTTCAAACGGGTCTTTACTACGGTCAAAAGCACGATGAAAAGTAACTTCAAGAGGGTAAGCAGCTTCAATTAATTTTGCTGTTCGCTTTTTATCAATGGCTCCATCTTTTTGTAATAAACCAATGACCACACCATCGCAACCCAGGTCTTTACATAATTTTAAATCATCCATCATCAATTTACATTCTTCGTCAGTATATAAAAAATCACCGCTTCTTGAACGAATGATAGGAAACAGTTGTACATCAAAACTCTCTCTGCATTTTTTTATTGTTCCGTAGGAAGGTGTAATGCCGCCATCGCTAAGAGCAGCACACAATTCAATGCGGTCTGCACCACCTTCTACAGCAGATTTAGTAGTTATAAAATCAGTTGTGACAATCTCAATAATATAGTTCAAGATTTGTGTTTTAAGGCTTACAGTTCAACAGTTTGCAAGTTCACTATGACTATTCACACTCACCACTCACGATGCTAATACAGACTTTTGGCATCAAATACCTTACTACCCGCCTTAGTGTGTACAGCGTAGGTAAACCCTTTTTGCAAAGCGTAAGCACCAAATTCTCCCTTTGTATTTACCGCTATATAACCTACTTGTAATTCCTTGGCTTTCACACCTCGTTTTTTTATAATTCGCTCAACTGTTTTCTTACAAGCGTCTTCAGGTTTTAAACCTTGCCGCATTAATTCCACAACAGTATGTGAGCCACATGTCCGAACTACTTCTTCTCCAACGCCGGTTGCTGTAGCGCTACCAACTTCATTATCTACAAATAATCCGGCACCAATAATAGGAGAATCACCTACCCGCCCACGCATTTTAAATGCCATGCCGCTTGTGGTACAAGCGCCACTTAAATTTCCAGCATCATCTATTGCAAGCATTCCAATAGTGTCGTGATTATTCTGCTGGCCTGGATTGTTTTTTATATTTTTTTGTTCTAATAATTTCGGAATCGTCATTGGATCATATTTCGCATTTTTTAGCCACGCTTTCCAGGCATTTTCGCTTTCCGGCGTTAATAAATTTTCAACCTTAAAGCCATTTGCCAAAGCAAATTGCAGAGCCCCTTCTCCCACTAATTGCACATGGGGCGTCTTTTCCATTATTAACCTTGCCACTTTAATTGGATGCATAATACCTTCCAAAAACATTACTGCTCCGCAATTCCCAAACTCGTCCATAATGCAGGCATCAAGTGTCACTTTCCCATCTCTATCGGGCAATCCGCCATAGCCAACGCTTTGATCAGTTGGATCAGCCTCAGGTATTTGCACGCCCGCTTCTACTGCATCCACGGCCCGGCCACCCTGCACTAATATTTTCCATGCTTCAGCATTAGCCTTTACATTTGGCGCCCAGGTTGAAATAACAATAGGTTTATTTTTAGTTGCTGATATTTCAAATGAAGCCGCAGAGGAACGGTTAATTAAAACAGCCAGGTAACTTAAAGTAGATGTTTTAATAAATTTGCGCCGGTTGAACATAAATGGTAGTGAAATGTTTGGTAAAAAGTATTAAAAAAACAGACATGAAACTATTGAATTTTAATAATGCACCGTAATAAATAAACATGGTACTTTTAGCTGACCTTCCAAATTTTCTCGATCCTGCCGTTATTATAGCATTATTGACTTTGACAATTTTGGAAATTATTCTAGGTGTGGACAACATCATTTTTATTTCTATTGTTTCCAACAAATTACCCGCATCTCAACAACCAAGGGCCAGGACCATTGGTTTGTTACTTGCAATGGTTTTCAGGATCATCTTATTGTTTGCCATTACCTGGATAATTCAATTGACCAAACCTTTATTTACAATTGGGTTCATAAAAAACGAAGGAGAACCTTTAGGCATAAGCTGGAAGGATATCATCCTGATTGCGGGTGGTATTTTTTTAATCATAAAAAGTACTCTTGAAATCCACCACAAACTCGAGATTGCCAAAGCGCCGGAAATTAAAGTGGCACCATCCAAATTCATGGCGGTCATTTTGCAAATAGTGATAGTAGATGCGGTCTTTTCTTTCGATTCTATTTTAACAGCCATCGGTATGGTGGATAATATTTGGATCATGATCGGGGCCGTTGTCATTTCCATGATAATCATGATGCTATTTTCAGGCGTTATCAGCAGCTTCATCAATAAACATCCTACGCTTCAGATATTAGCGCTTGCATTTTTAATTATGATCGGTATGATGCTGGTTGCCGAAGGTTTTCACCAAGAGCTCAATAAAGCTTATATCTACACTGCCATCGCCTTCAGCCTTGTGGTGGAGTTAATTAATATGCGCCTGCGTAAAAAAAGGGAGCCCGTTGAACTAAACAATGAGAGCCTCTAATGGCAATTTGACAGAAAAGAATGATATGGCTCCATATTTGATGTTTAAACATTGATTTAATACATTTACACTTAAAAAAAATATGAACATAGAAATAATATCAGGAAGTCCTAGAAAAAATAGTCTTACCAATAGAGTGGCTTTGTATTTGAAAAAGTTTTGAAGGATAGAACTGAATATGAAGTTGGCGTAATTGACCTGCGTACTTATGTATTGCCGCATATACAAACCGTTTTTGCTTCTGCCGAAACCGCGCCGACGCAACACAAAGAATTGGCAGAAAGAATGTTTGCAGCAGATGCATATATAATTGTTACACCGGAATACAATGGCAGCTACTCTCCTGCTATGCAAAACCTGTTCGATCATTTTCCCAAGCAGCATCACAAAGTATTTGGACTGGTGACAGCTTCGCCGGGTGCGATGGGCGGGATTAGGGCAGCCATGCAATTGCAGCAATTCGTTTTTGCTTTGTTTGGCATCAGTTCTCCTTACATGCTCATTACGCCGCAGGTAGATAAAAAATTTGATGCAGAAGGAAATTTGATTGATGCAGGTTTTCAAAAAAGCATTGATACATTTATAAATGAATATTTATGGCTTGTGGAAAAAGTGGTGGAAGAGAAAGTTGCGAGTTTATAGTTTGTAGTTTTTGTAACTGCTAAACTTTCTTTCTTTTGTTCATTGACCCTGTGCTTGAATATTGTATGTACCAGACTAAACTGCTATTATGATGCTTTAGTTGCGGCGCATTCTTTTACTACAACAAATAATTGAACATTTAAAACAATCAACTTTTTAATCCTAAACCTTATTGCTGCAACCGGGATACAAGGGATTGAGAGACGCATTTAAATAGTTTGCCTTTGCAAAGACAAACAGGAATGCAGAATCTGTTCCATAAAATTACTAATGATGCGGTCTGCGACAGAAGATGAATAGTATTATAACAGCTGATTAAAAAAAATAAATAGCACATCATGAAAACAGTACTTCATAAAGCAGACACCCGTGGTCATGCAGATCATGGCTGGCTTAATTCCTGGCATACATTCTCTTTCGCCGGCTACCACGATCCTTCAAGAATGCATTTCGGTTTGCTGCGTGTACTCAACGATGATACGGTAGCTGCAGGTATGGGGTTTGGAAAACATGCACACGATAACATGGAGATCATTTCAATTCCGCTGGAAGGCGAGTTGGAACATGGTGACGATACCGGCACAATAGCTGTAATAAAAAAAGGTGATGTGCAGATTATGAGTGCAGGCACAGGCATCATCCATTCAGAAAAAAATAAGAACAGCGATATGCAGGTAAAATTTTTACAAATATGGGTTTCCCCAAATGAAAAAAATGTAAAGCCGCGTTATGAACAAAAAACATTTTCTGACGAAGACAAGCATAATACACTGGCAACAGTAGTTTCTCCAATGGGAAAAAATGAAGGTGTGAATATCCATCAAAACGCCTGGTTCAGCCTGGGAAATTTAGATAAAGACATGGTGCTAACGTACACCCTTAAGGGAAAAGGAAATGGTGTCTATGCTTTTGTGTTAAAAGGTAATGCGACCATTAATGATATTGTATTAAGCCGTCGTGATGGATTAGGTATTACAGAAACACACATGCTTACTATTAAAGCAGATAGCCAGGCGGAAATTTTAATAATGGAAATTCCTATGAGTTAATCTGTGAAACCGAAATCAAAAAAAATATTTATGAAACACAGAACCCTTGCAAAATATACAAACCTGGAGCGCTTTAATGTTGGTCCCTTCCATGTAAAACAATCATTGCCTGCCGATGGCCTTGACGGCGTAGATCCTTTTTTATTGATACATCACGCTGGCCCCTCAGTACATAAACAAGGCGAAATAAAAGCCCGGTTAAGTCCCCATCCGCACCGCGGTTTTGAACCCGTTACTTTTTTATTCAGCGGAAAACTGCACCATAAAGACAGTACCGGTAGAGAAGGTTTTTTAGAATCCGGTGATGTGCAATGGCTGACTTCCGGCAGTGGTATCATACATAGCGAAGGTCCGTCGGAAGCGTTTGCAGCAGAAGGCGGCACCATGGAACTGATACAATTATGGGTGAACCTGCCAAGGGAACATAAAATGGTAAAACCAAAATACCAGGATATAAAAAAAGAGCAAATTCCTGTAATCACTGAAGGTGGTTTTCAAATAAAACTGGTAGCGGGAGAATACAATAAAGTAAAAGGTCCGGGTTCTACTTTTTCTCCAATATTAGCTATGATGGTTCATTTTGAAGAAGATGCAGATACAAGTATAGAAATTCCGGAGTCTTATAATGCGCTGGTATATGTATTGGATGGTGAAATTAAAACTAATGGAACCACTCTTGAAGGCCTCAACCTGGGCGTATTTAAAAAAGATGGAAATGCAATCAAGTTACAAACTATAAGCGGTGGAAAATTATTGCTGTTGAGCGGCGAACCCATCAACGAACCTGTTGTTTCACATGGTCCTTTTGTAATGAACTATCCAGGCGAAATACGCCAGACAATGCTTGATTACCAGACAGGTAAAATGGGTGTGCTAGATTTTTAAATCCCATCTCAAAAATAAGTTTCTGCCAGGCTGGCACCTTCCCGAAGCCTATACCCTTCTGCAAGGTCAGGGTGACAACAGTCTTTAAAAAGCATTTTTGAGATAGGTTTTAGTTTCAAGCGGTTGTACTTTTTAATTTACCTTAGGAGCTATTAATATCACTCATGAAAAGACTCCTTAACCTTCTTGTTCTTCTGTTTTTTTCAGCTTTAGCATGTGCACAAACCAACACCTTAGACAGTGCGTGGATCCGCGATAATTATTACAAGATGGAACGCATGGTGCCAATGCGTGATGGCATAAAATTATTTACCGCCATCTACATTCCAAAAGATACATCGGAAAAACATCCCATTTTAATGCGGCGTACACCCTATTCTTCCGCACCATATGGCGAGCAGAATTTTCCGGATGTTTGGAATTCGTATCAGCGGCTTTATTTTCGCGAAAATTATATCGTAGTGGTACAGGATGTTCGCGGAAAATTTATGAGTGAAGGAGATTTTGTTGATGTGCGCCCTTATGAGCCAAACAAAACCGGGGTTGAAACAGATGAAGCATCAGACACGTATGATGCGGTGGACTGGTTAATCAAAAACCTCCCGAACAACAATGGCAATGTTGGTGCATTCGGCATATCTTATCCTGGCTTTTATGCAACTATGACCGCCTTAAGCGGTCACCCAGCAGTAAAAGCGGTAAGTCCGCAGGCACCGGTAACCGATTGGTTCATGGGTGATGATTTTCATCACAACGGAGCCTTTATGCTAATGGATGCTTTTTCATTTTATCCAAGTTTTGGCAGGCCACGACCAAAACCGACAACACAAAGTGCACCGCCACGTTTTACACCCCCCGGTGCTGATAATTATAATTATTACCTACAGACCGGTGCATTAAAAAATTTCGCTAAAATCATGGGAGATAGCATCCGGTTTTGGAAAGACTTGTATGCACATCCCAATCTTGACGATTGGTGGAAGGCCAGAAACCCAATGAATTTTGTGCAACACATTCCGGCTACTGCAAATACATTAGTTGTAGGTGGATTGTTTGATGCCGAAGATGTATATGGCGCCTGGAATTTATATAAAGCCATTGAACAAAAAGCAAAAAATAATAATAGGATCGTGATGGGGCCCTGGTTTCATGGCCAATGGGGCGGACGTGGTGATGGCTCTTATTTAGGCAATGTTCGGTTTAGCAGTAAAACATCGGAGTGGTATCAGAATAATATTGAAGTGCCGTTTTTTAATTATCATTTAAAAGGCAAAGGCGATCTGAATAAAATGGCGGAAGCCACTATATTCTTCAGCGGCGAAAATAACTGGAAGCAATTTGAACAATGGCCACCAAAAGAAATGCAAACTAAAAATTTATACCTGCAAGCTTCCGGTAATTTAGGCTGGAGCAAGCCCACAGTTTCCAATTCATTCACTCAGTACACCAGTGATCCGGCCAAGCCCGTTCCCTATACCGAAGATGTGCACTTACGCAGAACAAGAGAATACATGACCGATGATCAACGCTTTGCTTCAAGGCGCCCTGATGTGCTTGTTTTTGAAACGGAAACTTTGCAACAAGATATGACAGTAGGCGGTCCTTTGTATGCCGAGTTGTTTACAGCTATTTCCACTACAGATGCCGATTTTGTAGTGAAACTGATTGATGTTTTCCCCGATACATTTGCTTATAAGGGGCCCGCTCCTACAGGTGTAAACTATCCAATGGCAGGTTATCAAATGTTGGTGCGTGGCGAGATTATGCGGGGTAAATTCCGAAACTCTTTTGAAAAGCCTGAACCTTTCACACCAAATAAAGTAGAAAAAATAAAATTCTATTTACCAGATGTTGCGCATACATTTAAGAAAGGACACCGCATGATGGTGCAGATCCAAAGCAGTTGGTTTCCTTTAGCAGACCGCAATCCACAAAAGTTTGTAAACATTTATGGAGCCGGTGACAACGATTTTCAAAAAGCCGACATTAAAATTTATCATAGCAATCAATATCCATCAACCATTATTCTTCCAATAATTAAATAACTATGAAGCAATTAGTGATTCTGTTTCTTTTATGTGCTGCCCTTGTGCAAGTTCAAACAATAAACATCATTCCACAGCCCGTAAGTGTGCAGCAAGGCAAGGCGATTTTATATTATGTAAAAACACAGTCATCGCCGTAAAAGATTAAAAACTATGGAGTGATACCGGATGATCAGCCACGCGGCGGCAACAAAGCGTGGTTATTTGCTGCTGAAATTAAATTAATTAGCTGTATTTTTCAATACATTTTGCTGAAAGAAAATCATTTATAATACTATATTCAATTTATCCATTTCCAGGGTGGACGGATCCACTTCATCAATCCAAACTATTCCTTCACAGATGCTGTGTTCTTTTACTGGCATTACAATAATTGTTGATTACATAATTAAACTATTATAAAATAAACTGCATGGCGATTAGAGTTCTTTATACTTATTATAATACCATGCAATCGGCTTTTAAGTTAATAAGCAATTGAGCAATTCAAAAAACTGTTGGCTATCACATCTCATTTTTGTACACAGTTATTATCTTTAAAGCTTCCAAATCAAAAACATGCCAGAACAACAAAGAGAGATTAACCTGATAGACGCTTTTGAACGAATTCCTGTAAAAATTTTTAGCGATTTGAAAGATGGCTCTGCTTTCGCCGCTAATGAAATTGCTGCACTTATTAAAAAAAAACAAGCGGGTAATTCAAAATGTGTTCTTGGATTAGCTACCGGCTCAACACCTAAAACGCTTTATACGGAGTTGGTAAGGATGCATCAAAATGAAGGACTTAGTTTTAAAAATGTCGTTACGTTTAACCTGGATGAATATTATCCAATTGAAAACGATGCATTACAAAGTTATAATAGCTATATGCACCGGTTATTGTTTGATCATGTAGATATTGACCCAAACAACATCCACATACCGAACGGCGAATTACCAAAA
>MWVX01000833.1_pt1 | contig 10123 bp, 7 predicted proteins | sample 1047311 | NCBI WGS metagenome assembly MWVX01 (sample SAMN06349984, study PRJNA376086) | soil metagenome | isolation source: MtG-4 sample Antarctic (ecotone) soil | place: Antarctica | collected 2015-01-13
GGTTTACAGGGGGCGCGGTATTAGGAAATTTTACCGTATCAGCAAGTTATGATATGAATATTTCAGAGTTGAGCGCAGTTTCAGGCAGCCTTGGCGGTTTTGAACTTGCTATCGCCTACACACTTAACAAAAAGGAAATGAAAAATACGCTTCGTTGCCCGGGGTATGAATAGTTCCCCTAATTATTATTCACCTTGAAATTCAGGAAACTTTCGCATAAAAAAACTTGTAGTATTGATATCCATGAAGGCACATGAATTGAGCTGGAATAGTAAGTCCAATAAATTTTTAGCAATGAATCACTTTTTATTTTTCTTCTTATTTGTCTTTTTCTTTAATACCATTGGTATATCACAAAATATATGTACAAATGGCGATTTTGAAGATTACACAGCATTGCCATCGACATTTGCTGAAATCTGTAAAGCTTCAGGGTGGGAAAATCCTGCAGGCTATTGCTTTCTTGTGATTGGAAGTGGTAGCCCTGATTATTATCATACATCAGGATCCGGCGGCGCAAATCCTCCATCCACTTTTTGGGCTGATGTAATGCCAAATTCGGGAGATGCAATGATGGGATTTGTGACCTGGTATGATGGAAACTTTAGAGAGTATTTGGGACGTCAATTAAGCGAACCTATGGTTGTTGGCACTGAGTACGAAATTTCATTTTGGCTTACAAACGGTGAATCATGGCTTCATCAAACTGGTGCAAATAATTTGGGAATATATTTTTCAAGCTCACTTCCTTCACAGGATGGAGGCGATCCAATATTAGTTGACCCGCAAATTGAAATGGCCGATATCTTTTATTCTGAGGAGTGGGTTCAATTTACTTTTTATTACACTGCAACCTTCTGCATATGATTATGTAACAATTGGTAATTTTCGAAACAATGCTGATACAGAAACCGAAGCTTTTGGTTTCTTCGATGACGGCTGTTATTACTATATTGATGATATAGTGATACAGCCGGTTGAAGTTTTGCCCATCGAATTAATCGCCTTTAATGGAACACCCGAAGAAGATAAGATTAAACTTGAATGGTCTACGGCTTCTGAAATAAATAATAGTGGGTTTGAAGTTCAGCGGTCAGAAGTGTCCGATGGAGCATTTGAAACCATCGGCTGGATTCCGGGTAATGAAACGTCGAATACTATAAATACTTACACTTTATATGATGATGATGCAATACCGGGTGTTATTTACTATTACCGGTTAAAGCAAGTAAATAATGATGGCAGCTATCAATACTCCGAAATTATTGAAGTATCTATTAATAATTTTTCATTTGCAGTTAACTCAGTTAATAACGCGATGCTTACATTTATTATCACTTACCTGATGTTAAAAATGTAAAATTGGATGTTATTAATACTTTGGGCCAAACCGTTTCAGTGATATATGAGGGTATGCAGAAAGACGGTGCTTACAATTACTATCTTTCTGATTACGCCCAGGATATTAATAGTGGTATAGTTATAATTCGTTTTATGATAAATAATCAGGCATTCACCAAAAAGATATATACCAATTATCAATAGCTTTAAGAATTTACTCCTAAGGAAGATCACCTTCAGCTGTTAAAAATTTACACCAGGGTGCATGCAGTTATTTGGCAAGTGTAAATAAAAAGTTGACCTCGCTGAGATATTTTTCAATAAGTCGCAGGCAACCGTGGCAATGCCACCTACCAACTTTTCTTTAAAATTTTCTCTCTGTGTATGTTTTATGAATTTTATCGGTGCTTAGTGAAGTATTACAGATAACTTCATAGCCTATCGATTACTGTTGCATAACGCTTTTGTATAAAGGGATTTATAAATACCACCGATATAATAATGCATGACCCGATATAAAAACCAGGTTGCAAATGCTGATGATCTTTAAAAAGCAAAACCGCCATCAAAATGCCATACACGGGCTCAAGATTCAATATAATAGAAGCTGTAAATACGCTAAGATGTTTCATGCAAAATAAAGAAAGTGTAAAGGGCAATACTGTGCATGCTACGGCAAGGATAATCAGATAAATTAAATCTGATGCAGATGGTTTAAATTGTGTGTAAGGAAAGAGCCAAAAATAAATCGGCATACTAATGCAAAGCAGCAAAAAGCCAGTGCCGATTTCAACAAAAGTAATTACATAAGGATGAGCTTTATTAATTATGTGCTTGTTGAAAATAGAGAATATTGTAGCCAGTAATGCGGAGGCAATACCTAATAAAATACCGGTTGTATAATTCCCTGAAAATGTGAAAACCAGATAAATTGCCGGTACAATAATAATTGCAAGAATAAGCTCGTGCCATATAAATCTTCGCTTGAGCAAAAGCGGCTCAAGAACTGAGACGAATATTGAAGTTGTTGCAAGGCATGTTAAAGCAACGGAAACGTTCGATTCTTTAATAGAGCCATAAAATGTTATCCAATGAAATGTTACTAACACGCCAATGCCGATAAGCTGAAAAATTATTCTTGATGAAAGAAACTTAAAATTTCTCCACAATTTAGGAAGACAGATAAGAGCAACCGAGGTTAATCCCATTCTATACCACACCAGCACAGTTTCATTCAGGCTTATTATATTTCCTAAAATTGCTGTAAACCCCCAAAGAAAAACACATAAATGATAGAGCAGAAGCGACCTATTCTTTTGGATTAACATTTAAATTTTCAAGTTGATCTGAATATAACCCCTATATTTTAACATTGCCATTACAATTTTTTGCGAACAACAATTGTAAAATTTCACATTGTCATAGTGTTGCAAGAAAAGAGTGTCCAGTCACTAACATTTAAAACGACTTACCCACATATTAATATTAAAAATATTTATAATTGCTTGTAAGTTTGTGTGTTCTAAATGATTCTTTTTAATAAGAACAAATCTGAAATGTCAGAACAATGTCAAGGCTGTAAAGATAGTTTTTGAATATCCGATTTGTTTTTTAATATTGCACCCCGTAACACACTGTTCCCTTACACCAGCCCCTGGTAACCACATCATCCTTTCACACAGTTACCATTTATTAATCTGTTTAACTACAGAGTAGATATTTTTTTGCTAATAATTAAATTTAAAACTACTATTTAAATGAAACGATTGTTATTAATTGTTCTATGCCTTGCCGTATCAAAGCTGATGCTGGGACAGGCTGCAGCACAGTTCCAACTGGAAAGTGGTGTTCAGATTACAGGTAAATTTCAGGGTTTTTCGACTGCCGGAATTTTTAATCTTTGCCCTCCCGGCAATGATTCCTGCATGCAATGGCTTGCAGATTTAAAACCACAGGTTGTCCGTTTTCCATCTGGGGGAGAAGTAAAATTTACTCATCTCACAAGTGGCCCAGGTTATGGTTACGATCTTGATGAAATAACAACTTTCAGTTGGGACTATTTTGATTGTGACGAAAAAGATGTTGATTGCGGGCCAGGCTCTGCGTATCAGAATTTTATTGAGACATGGGAGCTTGAATGCCAGAGTCAAGCACTGCTTGAACCCAGTCATCTTTATATTAATGACTTTATTGTGATGATCCATAACCTTGAGGCTATTGTTGGATATAAAATTGACGTTCTGTTTGTTCTTAACATAATAACTGCAAGTGCGGAAGAAAACTACGATGCCATTAAAATGCTTGTTGAAAATGATATTCAGGTTGTCGGAGTTGAAATGGGTAATGAAGTTTACGGCCAATCCGACCTGTTCCCAACATTTCACGATTTTCTTGCCTATATTCAAAATCCAGATGGAGCGCTTGGCGATCAGGACTATATTGGTATGGTTCGAAAAGAATTTCCCGATGCAAAAATTGGTGTAAGTGCTGCATTGCCATCTACGGTTGACATTGCGCAGGGCGATTCAGTTTCTCCTGTTATAGGGCCCACCGGAAAACGAATAGAATTCGATAATTGGAATATTGCTTTAGGAAATGCATTTGATACAACACGGATAATTTATAATCCTGAACCTCAGGTTGTTCCGATGTTTGATGCAGCTATTGTACATCTATATTACGATGAGCGGTTCTGGTTTGAGTGTTCAGAAACTTTTTTAATGGATTTTGATAAATATGGGGGTAGCTGCTGTCCTTATACTTTTGATTCACCTGACCCGCGCCTGAATGATGCATTTGAATGCTTTAATTCAAATACCGATTTCTTTAGAGATACCATTCTCAAGCTTGTAGATGATTATTATATAGACCGCCTTCACCTTAACGACCCCGCACTTTCTGATAAAAAAATGTGGACAACCGAATTTAATATTCTGGAATCTGACGGTATGCCTGAAACCGAAGTCTTCAACAATACATTAGTGCATGGTTCACTTCTATTCGACTGGCAACACACGGCACACAACCTCAATTCATCACTTTTAAGCAACCCAGGTTATCACCAATACAAAACAATACACAACGGCGTTGGCGCCTCTTATAAAAATCTTGTGACCGGAAAAAAACAAATTGATGTAATACCAGGTGATGATAAATTTGACGATGTAGATATTCGCCCCCGCATGGCATTTCACACTCTTTATTTAATGAGGCACCTTACTGAAAACCAACTTATTCACATAGATGTTACTTCAATGGTTACAGGTATGAAGATGTATGCTTATGCTGATAAAGCAAGCCAATTTTTATACCTGTATTACAACAATGTGGGTATTGATAACTCAACTCAAATTTTTGACGCTGATGAAGCCTTTAATGTTATATCTGACCTCAACGACAGTGATTGCGAAATTGAGATTTCTTATCCAATTGAAAACGAATATATAAGAGGCAAACAATTATATTCGACTTCAGGTGCAGCGTATATTTTTGATATAAACCCCAACTACGATGCAGATAACCAGCCGGAACTGGAAATAGACGGAAGCATTTACGAAACTATAGAAGAGGGCGATGAATTAAATTTTTACAAAAATTCACTAGGTGTATTAAAAATCCCATTGGTTGTTAATTGCGAGGATGACAGACTTGCTTCCGGGCAGGAAGCAACAACTGAACCCACAGCTTTAGTATATCCTAACCCGGGAGTTGACTATGTAAATATTGATGTAAGTAAAATTGAAAATTACGCCAATGGATACACAATTCAAATATTCGATTTCACCGGTAAAGGAGTTGAACTAATGAACTCAGATAAGTATATTTATAAAATATACAGAAATAAACTTTCCACCGGATTATATCAATACAAGATCACATTTGCAGATGGAAAAACCACCACAGGAAGCTTCATCTTTAAATAATTTTCAGTCTTAAAGAGAAGCCGTTTCGAACATTCGAAACGGCTTTTTAATTTTAAAACTCAGCATTAGTCTGCAATGTGGCTTTCATATTTTTAGTAAAGAAAATTATCTGGCCTTGCTGGTAAAGGCTGAATTTTTTATCCGAAACCGCCACCGTACTGTTTTATAATGTCCCTCGAAATTCATCCCTACACGTGCGCTTGCTATAATGGTTTGTTTTGCTATTTTCTCAACTGCATCCTCAAGCCATATCTCGTCCGATATCAGAGATAGCCCTGTATGCTGTGTGTTAAAACCAAAGCATTGGCTCACCAAACCTGGCCCTGATCCAAGTGAATGGTCAAACTTTTTTCTGCCTGTGCGCTGCAACATCATGTCAATACCCTGCTTCGGCTCAATTGCACGAATTAGAATTGCGTGTGGCTCGTTTTGAATATTTGTTATTATATTAAACAAGTAATGAATTCCATAACACAAATACACATAGGTAACCCCTCCTTGCTCGTACATCACTTTTGTGCGGTTCGTATACCTGCCGTTAAATGCATGGCATCCCCTGTCTGCAGGCCCACAATAGGCTTCGGTTTCAACAATAATTCCGCTGGTAATTGTATTATTGAATTTGGAAAATAACTGCTTACCAAGCAGTTCCCTCGCTATTTCTACAGTATCGCTGCGGGTATAAAATTCTTTGGGTAATTTCACTTAACTATTTGATGCGAATATATTGAATACGGGGGATTTGTATTTAATACCAACAGTGCTTAATAAAGAGGCGCTCCATGTCATTCCATCTTATGTTCACGGAATAACAAACCGGCTAACATGCTTTTTTGTGGAAAATGAAAAAACAACAAGGCGCTATTTAAGAAAAAACGGTTATTCAAAATCGTTCAATGAAGTGATTATGCTGCCTCTTAACGAGCATACAACCGAAGCTGAGATTGGTAATTATCAAAACTATTTACTTAATAACACAGACTGTGGTTTAATGTCAGAGGCGGGCGTACCCGCAGTGGCAGACCCCGGGCATTCTATGATTCGAAAGGCACACGAAAATAACATCAGAGTAATTCCTTTAGTGGGTCCATCGGCAATCATTCTTGCCCTCATGGCTTCAGGTTTAAATGGACAAAGTTTTTGCTTCAATGGTTATGTTCCCGTTAAGCAGCCCGCAAGGAATAAAACTATTTTAACCGCTGAGCAAAATCTGATTCAGCATAAAAACACACAAATCTTTATCGAAACTCCCTATAGAAATAACTTAATGATAAATGATATTCTTCATGTATGCAATCCTTCAACATTGTTATGTATAGCTGCGGATTTAACTGGAAAAAATGAATATATTGAAACTAGGCGAATTGGAGAATGGAGAAAACGTCAGCCTTCACTTGAAAAGATACCGGCAATATTTTTAATTGGCAGAGCCTAATGGAATTAAGCCATATCAGAGTGGTAATTTTACAACATGATAATTATCCAGCAAACATTAGTAAGTGATGATATTCTTGAAAAAGAGTTTGCATGTAATTTATCTGCATGCAAAGGAGTATGTTGTGTTGGTGGCGAGGAAGGGGCACTGCTAAATAAAGATGAAATTAAAATACTGAAGAAAATTTATCCCGCCGTAAAGGAGTTCATTACTGAAGATGGCAAAAAGGCAATTGAAAACCAGGGATATTATGTAAGAAACGGGGAGGGGGAATTAAAGACGCCATTAATTAACAATGGACCCTGCGCTTATGTTTATTTTGAGAGCGGAATAGCATTATGCGGAATTGAAAAAGCATATATTGAAAAGAAAGTTAACTGGCAAAAGCCAGTCTCCTGCCATCTTTATCCAATCAGAATAACAAAGGTAGGGGAGTATGATGCCTTAAACTACGAGAGGTGGAAAATTTGCAAGCCAGCATGCAAAAATGGGAAACAAATGGGAATGCCGCTATTCCGGTTTGTTAAGAATGCGCTAATCCGAAAATATGGAGAAGATTATTATAATGCGCTTGAAGCAACTTATGAATACAAGCAAGTGAATAGTGAAAGATCGCCAGAGTGATTAGTGACAGATAATAAAAGAGAGTTAGTGGAAAATACAAAACAGATGAAATCTAAAGACACTACCTTTTACCTCATACCCCTTAATATTATCGGACATATATGCCTCGGCATACATATCGGTTACCACTGCCATTGGTGGGCCTTGTCAGCACCACTCGATAAACTGATTTACTTTTTTCTTCCTCGCCCGCCGCGCAAGCTAATACTCTGCCATCAAACTCATCACGTATCCATCCTGTGAGTAATAAAGTATCAGCAATTTGCTTTGCTGGTTTCACGGAAAAATACGCCCTGCACCTTGCCGGTAATTTGTATTCTCCGTTGAATATGCTAGTTTAGGGAGATTAATTTTTACGAGGGATTCAAAACGAAGAAAGCGGCGCAAATCTTTTACAATTTGCATCCGCTTTCGTAATTCAGCAATTCGTAAACTACTGATCTACACTTGATTTTCGAACTATCAATTCTTTCAAATAATAATTATAATCAAGTGGTGTAAAATATATCGGTTTCTAATAAATCCCTTTTTTTTTGAGCTAAAAATATAAACAATTTTTTCACCAGCGTTATCAACAAATGTGGATAGAGTACATTTTAGAACTCCACTGTGGTTACACCGTCCCCACCGGAGTCTTTGGGGGCGATTTCGAATTTTTTAATTGCTGGATGAGATTTTAATGTTTGATGTACAGCATCACGTAAAGCACCAGTGCCTTTACCGTGCAATATTCTTATTTGAAACATATTTCGCAACAATGCACGATCAAGATAACTGTCGAGCTCAATTAATGCCTCTTCTTTTGATTTGCCTCTTAAATCCAGTTCAGCAGGAATTTCCTCTTTGTCCACTTCAACCTTAACTGAGGTATTCACTATCTTTTGAACTTCGGTTGTTGCCACACCTATTATTTCATCTAAGGGCAAGGTAGTTTTTAGATTATTAAAAATAATCGTTGCTCTGTTTTTATGTATTGATTCTAAAATACCAATTTCACTACCTGCAATCAATTTTACGGGTCCGCCAATTTTTATTTCTGCTCTTTTAAATTTTGGCCCGGATATAACATAGTGATTTTTCCTCTCCCTAAAAACACTTTTCTTCCTCTCATTTATAAAGCGTCTTATTTTTTCTTTTACAGGTTCATCTTCATTTGTTTGCGATGATTGCTTCAGCTCGTTAATCATCTGCTTAAACTCTGATTCCATTTTTCGAATCGCTTCATCATCACGCTCCAGCTTTTTTAAATTGTACCGCTGCTCCTTTTCATTTGCACGTTCAATGGCATTGCGTAAATCAATCTCTTTTCTTTTTACATCCTCCTCTTTTTTAGTTACTTCTTTATCACGCAGTCGAATATGTTCTTTTTCAATACGCACATTTTTCAGCAATTCTTCGAAGCGAATATGTTCTTTACTAACCAATTTTTTTGCATGTTCAATTATTTGTGGTGGCAATTGGGACTTTGAGGCAATCTCAAATGCATAGCTGCTGCCGGGCTTCCCTGTTTCAAGAATGTATGCAGGCTGCAACTCAGCTTCCTTAAATAACATGCTGCCATTAAATGTGCCGATGCTGTTTGCAGCAAAGGCTTTTAGATTTGAATAGTGGGTGGTAATTACTCCAAATATTTTTAATTTATTTAACTCCTCGAGTGTCGCTTCTGCAATTGCTCCACCCATAACAGGGTCAGTTCCGGTACCAAACTCGTCAATTAATACTAATGTTTGATGGTCACTAAACTTTAGAAAATATTTCATTTTCATCAGCCGGCTGCTGTAGGTGGATAATTCATCTTCCAAAGATTGCGTATCGCCGATATCACAAAAAATATTTCTAAAAACACCTATCCTGGATTGATTTGCTGCCGGAATTAACAACCCGCTTTGCAACATAATTTGGAGCAGGCCTACGGTTTTCATTGCAACTGATTTACCACCCGCATTGGGTCCGCTGATTACAAGCACTCTTTTATTTTCATCGAGCTCTACATTGAGAGGAACGACCGGTTTATTTTGTTTCTTGTTTATTTGAGATAGAACAGGGTGTGTTGCATTGTATAAATAAATAACAGGATACTTTTCAAGCAGTGGCAAGTCGGCATTTATACTCAATGCATATTTTGCCTTTGCACGGGTAAAATCCATAATTGCAAGTAGATGCTGATAGCTTTCAAAATGATGCTTATACGGAGAAATTACTTGAGTAAGATTTTTTAGGATGCGGTGTATTTCCCTTTTTTCTTCCCGCTCAAGTTCAAATATTTCATTTTGAGCAGCCACAACTTCTTCAGGCTCTATAAATATGGTTTTTCCCGTATCACTTTCATCATGAATAATTCCTTTCAACTGACGTTTAAATTCACTCTGTATACCAAGCACACGCCTGCCATTGCGCATTGTTTCTTCAACTTCACTGAGGAAGCCAGCTTTCTGATATTTGTTTAGTGCAGCATTAAATGTTTTTTCAAGATGCCTTACACTTGAATTAAGAACTCTTCTTATCCTCACCAATTCCGGCGATGCATCTGAACGGATATTTCCATCATCGTCCAATATCTTACCAATTTCTGCAGCAACATTTTTCTCGTAAATAATATTTTGAGTAAATGCTGAAAGTGCAGAATATTTCTGTTGAGCAGATTGAAAGAAACGTAGAATTCCTCCTGCAAGAAGCGATACTTTTCGTATTTCATTTAACTGCTGCTCGCTCAGTATATAATTCTCAATGCTTAAAAGCTTGATGGTTTCCCTCACATCATAAATTTTATCATGAGGAAATTTTTCTTCATAGAAAAGCA
>MWVX01000834.1_pt1 | contig 10123 bp, 10 predicted proteins | sample 1047311 | NCBI WGS metagenome assembly MWVX01 (sample SAMN06349984, study PRJNA376086) | soil metagenome | isolation source: MtG-4 sample Antarctic (ecotone) soil | place: Antarctica | collected 2015-01-13
AGCTAAGATTGTCAAAGCCTACTTTCAGGAAGATTCAAGGGGCAGGTACGCAGTGGTATCGTTTGCCTGATGAAATTTAAAAGATCGCGAACCTTTGCTACAGAGGTATAAGGCCCAAAATATTGTCCATCGTCTGTTTTTTGCCTGGTCAGAAATACCCTTGGAAATGGTTCATTTTTTATAATTATGTACGGATATGTTTTGTCATCTTTTAAATTGATATTGAACAGGGGTTGAAATTCTTTTATCAGTGAATTTTCCAATAAAAAAGCATCCTGTTCCGAATTCACTATTGTAAACTCTATTCTCTTTATACGTTTTACAAGTTCATGTGTCTTGTAATTCGAAATCGTTTTATTGAAATAGGAAGCGACTCTTTTGCGAATATTCTTGGCCTTACCTACATATAATAGGTTTCCATTGACATCATAATATTTATAAATGCCGAAGAGTGAAGGTAAAGTAGGGACAATATTTTGAAATTCAGATAAAGTCATTAAACAGGCACATTATTCTACAGGTGCGAAATTGTTCCAGATCACTTTTATGCTTTCCACTCTTTCTGCTCCATTCTTTTTTTGGATGATGTTTATGATCTCAAAGTTTTTATCTACATTCCAGGTCATTCGCTTCTGTACACTGCTGTTATTAGCTTCTTTCAGCAAGTCAATAAAAATAGTTTTTACTTCATCACCCGTAGTACCACCGGGCCTGATCAATACCTCCTGCCTTCTTATTTCTTCATTTTCATTATCTGGTGTATAATTCAGTATAACCCTTTCTAATTCCTCATCGTACATACGTGTTTCTTTATAGCGTTTACGCCATTTTTTCTGAGACAAATCGGGCAATGAAAGAAAGTCTTTTGCGTTTGTTCTGAAATCTTCTCTCTTTAAGTATGTTGTATCAGATCGTTTGTCAACTGTTTCAATTTTTATAATGCGGTACAGCGATGTATCAATATGTGCCACCTGGCTTTGTAGATAAGATAGCACAGGGAAAAAAGGTGTATCATCTTCCCTTTCCTCTTTTTTGTTTTTGCATCCAAGGGTTATAATCAAAAGAAAGAAAAGACATTTCTTCATAATATAAAATTAACGTCATTCCTTTTTTAATAGTGTGGCGTGGTAAAAGAAGTAAAGGCTTTAGCAGAATAAGAATAATAATTTGTTTTACCAACCTGAATGAGGTGGTATATATAAAATCAAGTCTGTCCTATTTATCAGGGGTATTTTCTGTTTTCTTGAACGAGACACCAACCTTGAATCCAAAATCAAAAAGGTTTTCTTTCACAGGGTAATTACTGACAAAGCTTGATAGCATCTGGTACCTTACCTGAGGTCCTACCTGCCAGTTAACTTTGCCTGTTGAATAAGAAACAAAGCTTTCGACACTTGTATTAACATTCCACCTGCGTATCAGCCAGGGCACTTCAGTGTAATTTTTATAATCGGTAGAAAGCATATAGGCACGATCGCCAAGTACATATGTGGGTTGTACAGTACCTGCTACACCAAAACTTGTTTTATCATTCCCTGCCAGCTTTACTTCTGCGCCTACGGGCACAGAAACCTGGAAGTATAGATTTTGTAACCAGTCAATGCTGTTGCCATTAAAATTGCGATAGTTGGTTATTGATACATCTCTTGAACCATTGTTCAGGGCTATGGTAGCCAATTCTGTCGGGTATGTAAAGGCCTTAATATCATAGCGGTTCACATTGAATTGTAAACCGGTTTTTAGTTTCAGCATGTCATTAACAGCATATTTGGAAGCAAAACCCAGCTCAACTCCCATATCAGGCTTGTGTGTTACGGCATTGTTTACATCGTATAATGCTGCATAATTAGGAGAAATATTGGCTTGGGAAAGAGATTGGAGATATGTTTTATTCTCAGATAGTTTACGATAACTCACTGTGGGGGTAAAAAACACCTGGAAACTAAATTTGCTTTTCTTACCTGATGCTCTGAACAGATTGGTCACACTTTCTATACTTAATAAATTCTCTGTTGCGTTATCCTTTTCTTCAGTAGCAATTTTTTTATCTTCTGTTGATGAATTTGAATTGGTTTGCTGAGATTGCATCTCAACAGGATGAGAATCAATAAATGCCGGTGTAAAAGGCAAATTTTCAGCAGACTGAGTTGGCGCTGCTAGTAATGGCAGTTCAGCAACCACTGCTTCTGTAGTTGTGGCAAGATCAGTTTGTGCCGGCACATCAGTAACTATATTTAGCCGGGATCTTTTATTCTCCCTTTGTATTGATTGATTATATTTTAAATTTTGTTTTTCATCAATCACCCGTGCTTTATTTTCAATACCCGAAGGAATTGATTGTTGTTTAACCGAAGCATCAGCAAGAGGAGGTGTTACAATTTTTGCAGTTTGCATTACTAAATAACCTGCCAGAGAAGTAAGTAACAAAAAGATGCCTGTGGCATAACCAATTCTCCGGCGTCTTCCATTCATGTGATTGAAAATATTTTTCCAGATTTTATCAGAAGGCGGCATCCGCAACTGGTTGACGCTCTGTTTTAAAAAATCCTCAAGGTCTTCGTTAGTAAAATTTCTCTTCATTTCAGTCAGCTATTAGGGGTTAGGATTACCTTCCGGATGCTGCAATAAATTGTTGCGGCTCCTTAGGTTTATGGATTATTTTTTTCTTTATTAAAATATCTTCAAGCATTGCTTTGGCCCTGGTGTATTGACTTCTGCTTGTACTCTCTTCAATCTCCAGCATATTACCAATCTCACGATGAGAAAATCCTTCAATAGAATAAAGGTTCAACACAGTACGGTAGCCCATTGGTAATAACCTGATGCATTCCACAACCTGTTTTGCCTGAATAATGGATGGTATACTTTCCTCACGTAATTGTAATGCCGTAGCATGAATCAGGTCTACACTTTCATTAAACTTCTTATTCTTTTTCAAAACATTGATACAAGTATGAACAATGATCCTGCGAATCCAACCTTCCAGTGACCCCCGGTTCTCAAAACTGTGAATTTGCGAAAACACTTTTATAAATCCTTCCTGCAACATGTCTTCAGCATCTTCGCGGTTATGTCCATATCGGTAACAAACTGCCAGCATTTTAGGACTGTAATTTTGATACAATTCTTTTTGTGCGGCAGCCTTATTTTGTAAACAACCTTGTAATACGGCTTCTTCGGTCATAATTTCCGTGTAGATGCCCGTAATTTAGACAATTTTTTGAATAGAATGCTGCATGCTTTGTCAAAGAATAATCAAATTAATTACTATTAACATAACGTGAAAAGGTAAACAGCTAAAAATTACTTCTTAATGCTACCATTATGTTTCTGCCCGGAGCTGAGAAACCGGAAGCAAAATACCGGTAGTTACGATCCATTATATTTTCTATCCCTGCCTGTATAGAAAAAGATTTCTTTACAGAGACAGTGGTTTTAAGATTTAATGAAAGCCAGGCCGGGTAGCCATCAGGAATTATTTGACCGGCCAGGTAGCCGTTGGGAGCTGCATATTGGGGGTTATCTTCTCCATCGGGATTGAAGTCCTGGATTCGTTTCCAGCCATTAAACAATACATAGGCATCAAACTCAACTTTATTTTTTATATACTTAAAGGAAAATTTTCCATACAAAGGCGGAATATGATCCATGGGTTTCTTCTTTGCCCGTACGGCGGAGTCTATATAACTACCATCAGTACGCCTGATAAATAGTGTAGTTAATTTATCAGGATGTATTTCATATTGCCCTTTTGTATAATTGAAAGTAGATATGAGGGAAAAAGACGCACTGGGTTTTAAAGTAAAACCTGCATTCACTCCGTAGAGGTGTGCTTTATTTTCATTTTGGTTGGACACCACTTTTACCCTGGAACCATTATAATTAACAGAGTCCTGCCCATTCAACTGAAAAGCACTGAGGGCAACTGCATTGCGGAAAAGCGTATAAAATCCGGTAGCCTCAACCTGGAATACCTCACCAAGCGTTTTTGAAAAACCAAGGTCTGCGTTATAAGTATATTCTGGTTTGATACCGGCGTTGGGAACTACCAGCTGGTTGTTGCCTGATTCAAAAATCCGGGAAGCGTCATCTACATTGGGCGCCCTGAATCCTGAAGATAATCCGGCTGTGAACCGTGCTCCTGTGTTGGGCATATAAATTAAACCAAGGTTCCCTGTTACAGCTTTGTTTTCCTGTTTTATCCGTGTGAAAGGGAAATTAAAAAAAGAATTATCAGCTACATTGGAATTTAAAAAAACAGTTTGCAGGCGCATACCATCATTCAAAACCCATTTTCCATTTCCAAATTTGTAAGTATGCTGGCCATAAATCCCATAATAATTCATCCTGTTTTTACCATTGGGGTATCGCGAATCCAGGGGTGAAATAGCACCGGTTAAAATATTTTTTCTGAAGGCAGTAGATTTTATATCATTAAACTGCGCATCTATTCCAACAGTCAATTCATTTTTTTCCCACAGCTTGCGGGCATCGGCTAACACATTTATCACATGCAGGTTTTCCAATCTATTGTCCAACCTGTCATAGCGCCGGTACTCTCTCTGGTGTCTGCTTTCTTCAATATGCTGGTAGCTAAGGTTGGTTTTAAAATTGGTAAAAAAAGCCAAACCATCAATATTCAGATCGTAAGCAACCAATTGCCTGGTTTGTGGCCCATAATACCATTCTGCATAACGTAGCAGTCCATTACGTGTATCCTGCAAACGATCATAACGGTGTATATTGCTGCTGCCTGAATACTGAACGTTTAGTAAATGGGAAATATTTTCACTTTGTTTGAACAGTATCTTTTGGGTAATATCCCATTGCTGAAACCCGGAAAATTTTTGTATCCGGTTATCTTTATTCGTTACTACACTATCAATGCCATTGATGGTAGTTATATATTGGGTACGTCGTCCATAATGTGGATATGCGTCAGGATAATGATCACCCATGCGGGCATCATCAAAGTCACTGTAATTATAAGATTGTAACCAGCCAAATTTAGCACCTCCAATACTTAGGTCAAAATGGCCTGTTTTTTCATTATTTGCATTGCTATACCTTGTAAAGGCTGTGCCTGTCCAAATCTTCTTTTTATCCTGCGAGAGTTTCGGCGTTTTACTTCTCATCAACACTACACCGCCTAATGCATCACTTCCATATAAAGTGGAGGCAGGACCATATAATACTTCGACGCGATCAAGCATATTCGGATCTACGGTAATTACATTTTGTAAATGACCTGACCTGTAAATGGCATTGTTCATTCGTATGCCATCAACCACCAACAGCACACGGCTGGCTTCGAAGCCGCGAATAACAGGACTACTTCCTCCTTGCTGGCTTTTTTGTACAAATACATTTCCTGTATTGATCAAAAGGTCGCCGGTATTCTGAGCATTCATTTGCGCTATCTGCCGGGAGGTGATAACTTCTATTTTTTGAACAACATTTTTTTTGCGTTCGGCGAACTTGCTGGAATAAATGATCACCTCATCAAGGTTTTTTTCTTTCATACTGTCCTGCTGGGCTGATGAAAATAAAGACAGGCTAATGCCCATATATAAGGCAGTGATTTTTTTCATAAAGGACATCAACTTTTCAATGGATTAATCAATATTTCCCCGGTCATTTCCATTGGAACAGGGAGATCCATCAGGGTTAAAATAGTAGGAGCTATATCAGCCAGTTTTCCCTGCCTGATATTTTCTTTCCATCTGATAGTTATGGGGTCATTATCAATAATAAAAAACGGAACAGGATTTAATGTATGAGCTGTATTAGGTGTGCCATCTTCATTGATCATATAATCTGCATTGCCATGATCTGCTAATAAAAAAACAGTATAATCATTTTTTAATGCAGATGTTACTACCCTGTTCACACAATGATCCACTGTTTCTACGGCTTTAATCACAGCATCCCACATACCTGTATGACCTACCATGTCTGCATTTGCATAATTGAGGCAAACAAAGTCCACCTCGGCTTTATCGAGTTCAATTAAAATCGCATCAGTAACTTCTGCAGCACTCATCTGTGGCTGCAGATCATAAGTGGCTACCTTGGGTGAAGAAGACATAATACGCTGTTCACCAATGAACGGCACTTCTCTTCCTCCACTGAAAAAGAAAGTTACATGAGGATATTTTTCCGTTTCAGCAATGCGGATTTGTTGAAGACCTGCCTTCTCTATTACTTCGCCAAGCGTGTTGTTCAGGTTATCTGTTTCAAAAACTACATGTACATTTTGAAAAGTGGAGTCATACTCTGTCATTGTTGTAAAATGCAGGGCAAGCTTAGACATTTCAAAATGGGGAAAATCTGCCTGGGTCAATACTTTCGTGATTTCTCGGCAGCGATCTGTACGAAAATTAAAACAAATCACAACATCTCCTTTCTGAATCAAAGCCACAGGTGTATCATTACCATCAAGTATAACCGCAGGTAATATAAATTCGTCTGTTATGTTTTTTAAATAAGATTGCTCAATAGCAGTAGCTGCACTTTGAACATTTATTCCATTCCCCCTCACCAATGCATCATAAGCCAGCTTTATCCTTTCCCAGCGGTTGTCGCGGTCCATAGCATAATAGCGGCCACAAATGGAAGCGATCTTACCTACTGTATGCTCCATGTGTTGTTCAAGGTCTTTTATAAATCCCAGGCCGCTTTTAGGATCACAGTCGCGGCCATCGGTAAATGCATGTATATATACTTTTTCCAATCCTTTTTTCTTACATAGTTCCAATAATGCTTTTAAATGATTAATGTGTGAATGCACACCTCCATCACTCACCAGTCCCATCAGGTGTAATGGCTTATGATGCTCAAGAGCATAAAATATAGCAGCTAATAATTGTGGATTTTGTTCAAATAATCCCTCTCGAATGGCTACATTTATTCGCTGCAATTCCTGGTATACAACCCTTCCGGCGCCAAGGTTTAAGTGACCTACTTCTGAATTACCCATTTGACCTTCAGGCAATCCTACAGCTTCTCCACACGTGATTAATGTACAATTGGGATATTTTAAATATAAGGAATCTACAAATGGTGTATCAGCAGCTTGTATGGCATCCGCATTCTTTATACTTCCCAACCCCCATCCATCCATAATAATTAAAATCACTTGTTTCTGCGACATAATAAGATTTCTTCTCTTAAAAGTGGTAAAGCTATTAAAACGTAAAGGTTTTGTTTATTTTAGCTTCAAATAATAAGGCTTCGTACTATGGCACATTTTTCGTCATTATAGTATAAATGCATTCAATTATGCAAAAGTTTTTAACATTTACATGCACTGTATTTTTAATAACACTTAGTTCTTTTAAGCCTATTTCAGGATTGGATGAGGTGATTTCCTCCCTACGTGCCGGAAATGCAAGCGAGCTTTCCAAATATGTAGATGATAACGTAGAAATTTCACTTCCAGATAAAACGGATAGCTACAGCCGTGCACAGGCATTGATGGTGCTGCAGGATTTTTTTACAAATAATGTAGTACGCAATTTCGAAGTAAAACATAAAGGGGATAATGGTGGTAATCAATACTGTATCGGAACACTTCTGACAAAGGCAGGCAACTACAGGACTACGATATTTATGAAATTAAAGGGAGGTAAGCATTTGGTAAAAGAAATCCGTTTTCAATCCTCCTGATATTTTTTCAAAATAATCAGAAACTATTATTCCGCTATCAGCGGATTTTTTTTAGTCATCCCTTTCATAATTCAGATCAGTGCAAATGGCATGTATAGTTGTCGGGCTTATGCATACTTATCTTTGACAGATGAACGATTTTGATGACCAATTATATAAGCTCATCGATGCTGCCTTGCAGGAAGATATAGGTGATGGTGATCATTCCACACTATGTTGCATACCTGGTGATGCCAAAGGAGCAGCTGTTTTAAAAATAAAACAGGAAGGCATTTTGGCCGGTGTGGATATTGCTGAAAAACTTTTTAAATACAAACAACCTTCTGTAAGTTTTACACGTTATAAAAGTGATGGTGAAGAAATGAAAAATGGGGAAACTGCTTTCGAGGTGAAAACCAGTGTACACAGAATTTTGCAATGCGAACGCCTTGTGCTAAATATCATGCAGCGTATGAGCGGCATCGCTAGTTTGACCAAACAATTCACAGATAAACTCAAAGGGTATAAAACTAAATTGCTTGATACACGAAAAACAACACCTAATTTCCGGCTTCTCGAAAAAGAAGCGGTGCGTATTGGTGGCGGAGTCAATCATCGCTTTGGATTATACGATATGATCATGTTAAAAGACAATCATATTGATTATTGCGGAAGTATTGAAAAGGCTATTGATCTGCCTGATGATTATGTGAAACGTTACAAGCCACACATGAAAATAGAAGTTGAAACCCGCAACCTTGACGATGTTAGCAAATTGTTGCATGTTGGTATTGGAAAAGTCCACCGCCTGATGCTGGATAACTTTAAAGTTCAGGATGTAAAGATTGCGGTTGACATGATTGGAGACCGTTTTGAAACTGAAGCAAGCGGCGGAATTAATTTAGATACTATTGAGCAGTATGCGGAAACCGGGGTAGACTATGTCAGTGTAGGAGGATTGATTCATCAGGCAAGAAGTCTGGATTTGAGTTTGAAAGCAATAATATTATAGATAGGGTAAAGGTTACTAAAAGTCTCAAATCCACTAATTATAGACTTCTTTGACTTTTTCGACCCCATTTTGACTTTAAACTATGAGTAAAAAAATTAAAGGTGATAAACTTGGTTTTGTGTACAGCACAGATCCTCATTTTCAATTTGTGCCGGATGAACCAGACGAGAAACTCACTTTGCCACCTGCTCAACAAAAATTAAAAATTAAGCTTGAAACCAAACACAGGGGAGGCAAAGCAGTTACATTGATTACAGCTTTCATTGGCAGCGAAGAAGATTTGGAGGCCTTAGGTAAAAATCTAAAAAATATTTGTGGTACCGGAGGGTCTGTAAAAAATGGAGAAATTATCATTCAGGGCGATCAACGCGATAAAGTGTTTCAATGGTTGTTAAAAAACGACTATATCAATACAAGAAAAATTTAGAGTTCAATTGGCATATTGCTCACAACTCCCTGATCATGATATTTTTAAAATAGGCTTTATTTCCATGATCCTGTAAAGCTATTTTTCCTCTTTTAGCCAAACCATAATCAGGATAATCTTTCCATTTGCCTTCCTTTTTTTCTTTCAGCCAGGCTTCATTCCAGGCCTGGAATTCGACTATCTTTTCTCCGTTTAACCAGTGTTCCACATGAGCCTTGTTGAAAATTATCTTACTTGTATTCCACTCGCCAGTGGGCTTTAATTTTTTCTTATCATTTGCCAGGTTCATGGCATAATCAGCACCAGTCTTTTGCCATTCTTCCAGCTTGCCTGGGTAGCCGGTATCATCTATTAACTGGTATTCAGGACCAGTTTCATACGGGCCTTTATACTTTGCACTTTCAATTACATGGTACATAACACCGCTGTTGCCTCCTTTGTCAATTTTCCATTCCCAAATCAATTCAAAATTTTCATATTCATTATCTGAAACAATATCACCACCGGTATCTCCCTTGGCGGCGCCCAGGCAAACCAGTGCTCCTTCTTCAATCATCCAGTTTTTTATTTCACCGGTTTTATTATAGCCATGCCAGCCATTAAAAGTTTTTCCATCAAAGAGGCTGGTCCATTCTCCATTATCATCTTTCATATTATTCGTTGTATCAGAATGGATGGAATCATTAATTCCCGTTTCATTAGTATTTTGATTACATGAGAGCATGCTAATAAATAACAGAGCAATGATGTAAAATTTTAAAAGAAACTTCATAGTAGTGAATTGAATTTATTTTTTTACCAGTTGCATTTTTTCAGGGTTCCATAAAATAGAACTGTCTTTGTTGTAACTGTCATTACAAAGCAGCGCAGGAGCTGCTGCCCTGTATCCGAACACAGCATCTTCCACAACGGTCTCTCCTTTTCTGATCGCATTGAAAAAATTTACAAAATGATCATAAGGTCCCCCGAGGTAACCTTTCTCTGCAGAGAAAGTATATTCTTCCGGGGCTAATATTCTTTTGCGATCAGATACAGGC
>MWVX01000835.1_pt1 | contig 10122 bp, 13 predicted proteins | sample 1047311 | NCBI WGS metagenome assembly MWVX01 (sample SAMN06349984, study PRJNA376086) | soil metagenome | isolation source: MtG-4 sample Antarctic (ecotone) soil | place: Antarctica | collected 2015-01-13
AATTTCCGCGTGACCAAATAATGAAACTCGCGGATCTTGGTTTTTTAGGCATGATGGTAAGCACTGATTATGGCGGCGCAGGACTTGACACCATCAGTTACGTTTTGGCAATGGAAGAGATCAGTAAAATAGACGCTAGTGTTAGTGTTTGTATGAGCGTAAATAATAGTTTAGTGTGTTTTGGAATAGAAGCGTTCGGTACGGAAGAACAAAAACAACAATATTTAACGCCTTTGGCTCAAGGGAAAAAAGATGGAGAGTTATATACCGGAGCTTTTTTGTTAAGTGAGCCTGAAGCGGGCAGCGATGCAACTTCCCAACGAACAACTGCCGAAGATAAGGGAGACTATTATTTGTTGAACGGTACAAAAAACTGGATTACAAATGGAAGTACTTCATCTGTTTACCTGGTAATGGCACAGACAGACACATCTCAGGGCTCCAGGGGAATTACAACGCTTATTGTAGAAAAAAACTGGCCGGGTGTAGTAGTGAGTGGTAAGGAAAACAAATTGGGCATCAGGGCCAGCGATACCAATACTTTATTGTTTAATGATGTAAAAGTGCCAAAAGAAAACAGGATAGGCGATGAAGGTTTTGGATTTAAGTTTGCCATGAAAACTTTGGCTGGTGGCAGGATTGGCATTGCCTCACAAGCCCTGGGCATTGCCAGCGGAGCCTATGAATTAGCACTCAAATATTCAAAAGAACGCAAAGCATTTGGTACTGAAATAGCCAATCACCAGATCATTGCATTTAAGCTGGCAGATATGGCTACCCGCATTGAGGCATCAAGGCTTTTATGTTTTAGCGCTGCCTTTGACAAAGACCAAAATAAAGACTATACATTAAGTTCTTCCATGGCTAAAGTTTTTGCTTCTGAAACAGCTATGTGGACAACTGTAGAGGCCGTTCAAATTCACGGGGGTTATGGTTTTGTAAAAGAATACCATGTGGAACGGTTAATGAGGGATGCAAAGATTACACAGATATATGAAGGAACCAGTGAAGTGCAGCGGATTGTTATTAGCAGGTCACTTTTGAAATAGATGACAGTTGCAGATGATCGTTTTGCTGGTCGTCGATTATCTACTATTTACAATGAACCGAGATGTACTATTCAATTACAATGAACTTCTGCAGTTATGAACGACAAACTATTCCATAACTATAATAAAATTTTAGACGTATTAAAGCCTATTCATATTAACCTCGTTGCTGTTTCTAAAATACAGCCCGTACAGGCCATTAAAGAACTTTATCAATTTGGTCAAAAAGATTTTGGAGAAAACTATGTGCAGGAATTGGTTGAAAAACAAACTCAATTACCTGCTGACATACGATGGCATTTTATAGGGCATTTGCAAACCAACAAAGTAAAATTAATTGCTCCCTTTATTTACCTGGTGCAGGGAGTGGATCGCTTTAAACTATTAAAAGAAATTAATAAGGAAGCAAAAAAAAATAATAGAATTATTAAGATTTTATTACAAGTTCATATTGCAAAGGAAGAAACCAAGTTTGGATTGGATGAAAATGAATTAGCCGATCTATTGAATAACCAACTAACTAATGAGCCGTTGCACCATATAAATATTGTTGGGTTAATGGGTATGGCTTCTTTTATTGATGATATGGATAAGGTAAGAAAGGAGTTCAAACATCTTAAAACACTTTATGACAAATACAGTCGATTGTCAACCGTCAACCTTCAACTGCAAACCCTCTCAATGGGTATGAGCAGTGATTATAAACTGGCAATTGAAGAAGGAAGCAATATGGTACGTATTGGTAGTCTTATATTTGGTGAACGCCATTAGTAAACCGCTTTACACTTTTAATAAACCAACCTATTCCGCCAAGCAATAATAAAAAACCTATTGATAAAAGTACTGGGAAAAAGTTCTTGTTGTGTAACGATTTCTTTTGCAGGCCAATATCTTGTTTTAATACCTTTCTTACCCTCACAGTATTTGTTACAGAAGCTTCCAGCACCCATAAATTTCCATCTTCATCAAACAATCCACCAGTGGGAGCCCAGGGTTTAGTGGAATAGACCAGGTTCTTTACTTCTCCGGTTTGACTGATTTGTTTGACAACCCCGCCTGAATAACTTGCTATATAAATATTATCGTTTCTATCTGTCCATACACCGAATAAGCTATGCCTGCCACCGTTCAATTTTGTAGAGGCGGCTGAATGCCCGGTAATATCTTTTGCTATTAGTACATATTTCCCATTAGGACTTATTTTATACAGATCGTGATAGTCAACAAAATAGACTATGCCATTAGCTGTGGCGTGCATCCAGCGTATGTCTTTAAACTTACCTTGAGCGATTGTTTCAATTTTACCATCAACAGATTTTTTTTTAAATTGGCTGACAGAAGAGCGTTCTACCCAATACATATTTCCTGCGCTGTCTCTTACAAACGAATAATTTGTTAGAAAACCGGTAGAAGGTTTAATAACAGTATCCAAAGTGCCATTATTTTTTAAACACCATACATAGTATCCCCATGTATCTATTTTTTCTCCATTATACCACAAGTGTTCTCCAAAAAGATTATCGGCGCCGTCCATATATAATTCATGCGTATGTACATTTTTTACAACTACCGATCTTGAGCCATTCTTTGCAATTTTCCATACCTGTTCAAGGTCTGTATAATAAATATTTCCCTTACTGTCCTGCACTATGCCTATTCCGGGATGTGCAACAGTGATAAGGGGTATCATAAGTAAACACAATAAGAAAATTCGCATACAGCTTGAATTTATTTATCGAAATTAAATGGAGAAAATAGTTCGCAAATATTTATTACACATACTGTAGGTTTTACTTTACCATCAGCAGCATTATAAAAAAGCGGAATTTTTTTATATATTGTTGTAAACTATTAACATGAAAAAACTTTATTTGTCTGCTTTAACTGCGCTGATCAGTATTATAGGTTTTGCCCAAGATGCAAAACTTGATGTGAATGTAAATACTGACAAGGGTAGTAATTGGTATGCCTCACCCTGGGTTTGGGTGGTTGGCGGAGCTGTTTTTATTCTTCTATTAGTTGCTTTGACCCGCGGAGGTGGGCGTAAAGCTTAAATTTTTTATCTGCTCGTTTAATTAAAAAGCCGAAATCCCCGGCTTTTTTGCTTACTTGACTAAGTAGCAACCATGATAACTTATTACCTCCCAATGCCCTTAATATTTTTAAACCAATACTGCAATTTTTGTATGCGGGTTCTGCTTATAAGGATAAAACTTTTTTCATTGGGACGGGTGATAAATAGCAAATAACAAATGATACCTATCAACACCAAAAAAAACCAGATTGAAAACATAATATTTTAATTATTACAATAAATAATTCCAAAATCTATTCCAATTAAATAAAATGGAAAATAAATTTTTAGTCCCTAATAATACTCATATTTATATCAACCGTTGAGTAAAGTGTAGAATATTTGGTAACAAACGTAGATTAACGAAACGGTTTTACCGTATTAGTGCTGCGAAAGAAGATATTTTTCTAATATGGTTATTGCGTTATTTTTTAATTCCTCATTAATATTTTCTGTGGTCCTCCATTCTTCATGCTCACGTTTTAGAATGAAAGATATAGCCAGTTTTTCTTTTGAAGACTGAAAATGATATTCTTCATCATTGAAGAACACCGCATAATCTACAGGCTCGTTGTTAAATGAAATATTAGTATGAAATAGGCGGGTCATTGCAAAATTTTATCAATATTGTTCAGCATCCTTTTTAACTGCATCCTTTTTATCTTTTGGTGTTTTATTGATCAATGTTTCTTCATCTCTTCCTAAAGAACCATCTCCTGAAGCGTGTGCATTTTTTATTTTTAATGAATCTATTCCCTCCACCTTATTTTTTTCATTTTTATTTCCTTTGTCTTTTTCAATTTTTTCCATAACGAACCGTTTATATTATCTAACAATTATTTGTAAGTTTCATCAAGTACATAGTAAAATTATCTTTTTTGAGTAAAACAAAAATCTAAACCGCATTTATAAATCAAAAAGTTTCTTAATCAACAATTGCTTTCCTGATTTTGATCAATTTTATCAGCAGATCTTCCAATAATTCAAGACGTAGCATATTTGCTCCATCACTTTTTGCAGCAGCGGGATCAGGGTGGGTTTCAATAAATAACCCATCAGCCCCGGCGGCTATAGCTGCTTTTGCAATTGTCTCAATTAGCTGTGGGTTACCGCCTGTTATTCCATTGGTTTGATTAGGCTGCTGAAGGCTATGGGTACAATCCATCACTACAGGGGTGTTATTATGTTGCATCAGCGGGATGTTACGATAATCCACAACCAAATCCTGGTAACCAAAGGTGGTACCTCTTTCTGTGAGCATTACCTTTCTATTGCCCGCATTATTAATTTTTTCAACCGCAAATTTCATGGCCTCGCCACTTATAAATTGCCCTTTTTTTACGTTAACAATTTTTCCTGTGTTGGCTGCTGCAATTAAAAGTTCGCTTTGCCTGCATAAAAATGCAGGAATTTGTAACACATCAACATATTTTGCTGCTGACATGGCTTCTTCTTCAGAATGAATATCTGTTGTTACCGGCAGGTCAAAAGCTATACCGGCTTTTTGCAAAATAGATAAGCCAAATTCATCACCAAGCCCTGTAAAAGAACTGGCACTCGTACGATTTGCTTTTTTGTAAGAGGCTTTTAAAATGAGCGGAATAGAATGCCGTTGGCAAATGTCAGCCACTTCTTTGGCAACATTAAAAACCAATTCTTCGCTTTCTACAACACAGGGCCCGGCTATCAAAAAAAAATTGTCGTTGTCAAATTGTTGATTCGCAAAAAGCCCGGTTAAAAAATCATTCATGGCGCAAAAATAAGCAGAGTTCATAAGTTTACGAGTTCACATGTTTACAAGTCGATTCTGTCGGACATGATTTTTTGTTTGCCGTTAATACGCAAATTAAAATGTCGCGTCGTGGCCATTCGTGTAATTCGATTGAACTGTGTAAATTATTAAGGCACGCTATATCCTTAACTTAATATCAGGTTTTAAATCCTGCTTCTTTACTTTTGATTTTTTGAAAATATGAAAGAGAAAATATTGGTTATTGGCGCATCCGGACAAATAGGCGTAGAACTGACATTAGCGCTCAGAAAATTATATGGAGCAGTTTCAGTTATTGCATCAGACCTCAGAGAACAAAATGAGCTTTTGGTAGGCACAGGCCCATATGTAAGTTTAGATGTAATGAATAAAGAAATGCTCCATGTGCAGGTGATCCGCCAGAATGTAACGCAGATATATTTATTGGCAGCTATTCTTTCAGCAACCGGCGAAAAAAATCCCGCATTAGCATGGCACTTGAATATGGAGGGGCTATTGAATGTATTAAATATTGCGAAAGAAGAAAAACTAAAAAAAGTTTACTGGCCAAGCAGTATTGCAGTATTTGGCCCAACTTCACCTCGCCAAAATTGCCCGCAGCAAACTATTATTGAACCCATAACGGTATATGGAATTAGCAAATATGCAGGAGAATTTTGGTGTAATTATTTTTTCAACAAGTTTGGTGTTGATGTACGAAGCCTTCGTTATCCCGGTTTAATTTCTTATAAATCTGCACCAGGTGGTGGAACAACTGATTATGCTATTGAAATTTTTCACGAAGCATTAGAGCAGAAACATTACACCTGCTTTTTAGAAAAGGATACTTTTTTACCCATGATGTATATGCCGGATGCCATCCGTGCAACAATTGAGTTAATGGAAGCGCCTAAAGAAAAGATTGGAATACGTACCTCGTATAATATTTCAGCTATTAATTTTTCGCCTGCCGATATTGCTGAAGAAATCAAAAAGCATATCCCCGAATTTACTATTGATTATAAACCGGATTATCGACAGGCGATTGCTAATAGTTGGCCACAAAGTATAGATGATAGCGTTGCCAGCAAAGATTGGGGATGGAAGCCAGAGTATGATCTGAATAAAATGACAGAAGATATGCTAAGGAATTTAAAAAAAAGATAACAGGCTGTAAAGCTATATTACATTCTTTTTACTCACATAAGGTTACAGTAATAAATAATTCAATTTTATTCAACAGTGGTTATGAAAACCTAGCAAGCATTTATCAGAATTTATAATTATAAGGCTATCATTTAGAATCAGCGCCAACGAATAATTATGTTCTTAAAGATTTTCATTTCCGAACTTTCCATTATTAAAATCATTGTATGCTTCATAATTTCTTCCCTTGTGTTCATTACAAACGGGCCATAACTTACAAATGGCTCATGAAAAGGTGTAGCAAATCCAAACAAAATCATTGCATCTATATTTCCTATTAATATAACCGTTTCACATCTCAATTGTATGATGTTTTTGAACTACTTCGTCGTTAATGATCAATTGACCTTTTATTACATATAAAAAAATGGCTTGAATTTTTGGAATACTGATTTTCATTTGTCCACCATCTTTAAATTGCACCATTGCCAGGTGCAACTCTGTAAGAGCGTCGAAAGCGCCATTTATATTATTCCATTTCCCTGCAATTACATTGGCAACTACTTTCCCATCATCCCATGAAGTAGTAGAAATTTCATTTTGTTGCAAACCAACATATTTGGGGCTGTCATTTTATATTTTGCAGGCAGATTTATCTAGAGTTGCAAAATTTTTAACGGGCCACTATTCTTTCTAAAATCATCAGAAGAAATTTCAGCGTGAATTAAATCACTTCCTGCTGTCATCCATTGCACACCTCCTGCCTTTTACACTCGCTGCTCCCGTACTATCCTCATGCATCAATTCTCCTTCTAAAATAAATGTTATAGTTTCAATACCCCTTTTGAGGATAAGGCCGAATGGAAGCCCTGCAGTACCCGGTAAATATTCCTGCCTCCCATGATGATTTAAAATATAAATGGATCTAATTGATTCATAGTCAGAGAACAAGTTGGGAAGGCTCTATAAGTAACCAGGTCTGCAATTGGGTCGTAAACCGCTTTATGCTTTTCTTTCATAGATCTCATTTTTCCATTTGTATTATAAAGGTCTATATATTGAAGGAAAATTATAAAAGCCTATTGATTTTATAAATCATTATAGCTTGTTAAATAGTATACTTTATTAATTTTCAGCAAACCTTTTGCTATTAAACGACGTTCGTATTAATCTATAAATCATTCACTCATATGCACACGAAAATAAACCGACTGCTTTTGGCAGCACTCCTAAGCTTTTTTATTATTTCAGCGTGTAAAAAATCAGATTCGGGGGGAGAGAACTTAACTCCGCCTCCGCCAACACCTCCGCCTTCTACAACAGCAGGTGACAAAATAAAAGATACTACCGTTGATTATTCCCGGGATATCTATCTGTGGTATAATCAAATTCCTACCACTTTTAATGGACGTACTTATGCTGACCCCAACAAAATTATGACTGCTATTCGCCAATTTAGTATTGAGCCCGGTTTTTCCCAACCAGTTGATAAGTGGAGTTTTGCAGTTAAGCAACAAGAGTGGGATAATGTCAGTTCAGGAAGTGCCGGAGACTTTGGTTTAAGCGTTTTCTTTCCTACTGAAACGGATCTTAGGGTTAAACATGTTGAACGGGAATCCCCGGCAGGCAAGGCAGGTATTCGCCGCGGCTGGCGCATTACTAAGATCAATGGAAACGATAATATCAATACCTCCAATGTTAATTTTGTAGTTCAAAATGTTTTTGAGAGCAACAGTACAAGTTTTACATTTCAAAAGCCAGATAATTCCACGGTTATTATAACACTGAATGCGGCTTCCTACCAGGAGAACCCAATTGTACTCGATTCTGTTTATACAATTGATTCTAAAAAGATTGGCTACTTCGTTTTCAATTCATTTTTGGGAGATACTTCAGCAATTTATAATGATTTTGCCAGGATATTTAATCGTTTTGCGCAAGCAGGAGTAGGAGATGTAGTAATAGATTTAAGATATAATGGTGGTGGATTTGTAAGCATGGCAGAAAGGCTGGGCAATTACCTGGCGCCATCAGCAGCTAACGGTAATTTAATGATGAAGCAGCAGTATAATAATAAATATTCGCAATACAACAGAGAAACTAATTTTAGAAAACAGGGATCACTCAACTTAAACAGGATCTTTTTTATTGTCAGCAGCAGCACTGCTTCTGCCAGTGAGTTGTTGATCAATAATCTAAAACCTTACATGGAGGTTTTGGTGGTAGGAAAGAAAAGCCATGGTAAACCCGTTGGTTATTTTCCTATTCCCGTTGCTGATTGGTATATTTTTCCCGTGTCTTTCCGCACTGTAAATAAAAATGGCGAAGGTAATTATTATGGAGGCTTTCCTTTAAGTTACGAGGTAACAGATGGTTTAGATAAGGATTGGGGTGACATTACAGAATCAAATTTAGCCAGTTCGTTGAATTATATTACTTCAGGAGTATTTAGATCACAGGCTGCAGGTTCAAAAACAAAGACATACCAGGAATCAATTCAGGTAAAAGAGGGAAACCGCGTATTAGATTTGCCTTCTTTTAAGGGTGCCGTTGATGTTAGGGGAATAAAATAGAGAGTTTTATTGATGCCAGATCAATTTTTTCTGCAAGCTTTTTTCTTTTTCCTTTTTGTAACAGCTTCCGGTTTTATTCCATTCTGTTGTGTGCTATCACTAATTACTTTTTTGTTTTGAATATAAACATCTGCTTTAGCAGCATTTTCTTCCCTCTTCGGGTCTTTAATTGCTTTTTCAATCTTGTTCTCTTTGGTTTGCGCAAATAAACTAAGTGATATTAAATTCATGGCTAAAAAAAAGATTAATGTTTTAGTTTTCATATATACTTGTTTTAATAAAAATAAGACGTTGGATAAAAGAAAAGGTTTACACAAACAATAAATTTTTAATCACTTAATACTGTCTAAAGAAAATCAATTAATTCTCATTTTATCTTTCTCATTCGTTTTGGGCCGTACCATAACCAAAATCCTGTAATGGTGAATATCAATAAAGCAACACCCATTATGGAAGTATAGATCAGTTTAAAAAAATCAGTGCCGGTAATTTTATGATCAATAATAGAACCGTCATGGATTTGTTCAATAAAATCGGAAGCTCTTTTATCAATTCGCAATAGCTCACCTGTAGTGCAATCTAATTGTAAACCCCAATAATGATCGGCGTAAACAAATTTCACCATTCCCCTATCTGGCCTGATATCAATCCTATCCATTTTAAGCGATAGGTTAGGAGAGATAGAATCTAACAAATAAACATCTGCTTTGGCCTGCAAGCTATCAACCGGTAACCAATCCTTTGAATTGTTTGACAAGCCTTTTTCTGATTTGGGCAATAATCCTGTTTGCTTTTTCCAACCTAATAATAAACCCGTTATTGCAACAATAAAAAAGAATGCAAAAAGTAAAGCGCCTGTTATTCGATGCACTTTTCTGAAGGTGCGTAAAATTTTCGCCTGTTGTTTGCGTTTTGCATTTTCCATCAAAAAAATTCTGAAGATAATTATACGTGAGCGTGAGACGTTAGACTGCAAACGTCAAATATTTGTTTCACGTCTGCCGTTTCACTTTTTAGCTTTTCACGTCTCCCATCTCTCTTTTCACTTTTTATTTTTTTCCATATGCCTGATTATTGTTGCTGCAACAAGACCGCCAATTAAATATAATCCAATTGTCATTGCCTTTGTTTTTGTTGTTCGATTAGTAGGGGCCTCGTTTAATTGAAGTGGTTTGGGCAAAAGCACTGCACCTAATCCCGCACCCAATCCTAATAAAATGCCACGTTGAATAACGCCTTTCTTATTACCAAGTCCTGCCAGGCTATAATAGAGTGAGTTGCTGATCAAGTCACCGATCATTGCCCACACAAAAAGTTTATGTTTTTCGGGAGTATCCTGGCCTACGCTTTTTAAAAGTTTTGAAATTGCATTCATTCCTAAAAGATCCATACGTGGCGCTTTAGGATCCAATCTTTTGACTATTTCATGAACTAAAGTAAGGGATAATGCACCGGTTGCTCCGCCTTCTATTGCTGATAATTTTTTCATGCTGATTAATTTATCTGTTTAAGATTAAAATACAATGCCAA
>MWVX01000836.1_pt1 | contig 10121 bp, 10 predicted proteins | sample 1047311 | NCBI WGS metagenome assembly MWVX01 (sample SAMN06349984, study PRJNA376086) | soil metagenome | isolation source: MtG-4 sample Antarctic (ecotone) soil | place: Antarctica | collected 2015-01-13
AGAATTTTTAAACATTGAGAAGATAGCTCTGGAATTTGGCGATGCGCTAAATGTGAGTGGAAAATCAAAGGTGGAAGCGATAAACAGCTTTTTAAAAAAGCCAAACCCTCTAAAGAAAATCCTGGGAAAGCTCATGCCAAAAGATGTGCGCAAAAGGATGCGCCTAAAAGTTCAAAGCACGGTATACAAATATAATCTTGAGAAAATAGAGATGAAGTCTGAAACAAGGGATAATCTTAAAAATATATATTCCGAAGATGTGTTTCGGTTGCAGGATTTGATAAAGAGAGATCTTACAAGTTGGGTATTGAAATGACATTAACAAAATCCGTAATCGGGTCTATTCGCAATTTTCGGGTTTATTGCTTCCGGCAATACCTCTTGTCACCGAAAAGAAATTTACAATGACAGAAATAAAGAAAGAGATGCTTCCAAACTTTTTTGTTGTTGGGGCAGCCAAAGCCGGAACAACTTCGCTATACGAATATATGAAGATGCATCCTCAGATATACATGGCCCCCATCAAGGAAACTCATCATTTCTCCACAGACATTGATAACACAAAGTTTCGTCCCAACTATGCCCGGTCGCTCAATAAAGACCTTTCGGCATTTCTAGAAACAGATATGCATGAGGGAATCTTTCATGCATTTGTGAAAGAAAAGAACCAGTATGAGAAATTATTTAAAAATGTAAATGGAGAAAAAGCTATTGGAGAAATCACCAATTCATATCTCTATTCAAAAGATGCTGCCCGAAATATTTTCAATGAATTTCGGAATGCCAGGGTAATCATGATGCTTCGCAATCCCATAGAGCGTGCATTCAGTCATTATTTAATGGATCTGCGTATCGGTTATGAGAGAGACGATTTTATGACAGCTTTGAAAAAAGATATAGCGCGAAGCCCTAAAGGCTGGGGTATTTCCAATTTGTATATAGAGATAGGAATGTATTATGAACAGGTGAAGCGATTCATAGATATTTTTCCTGAACGTCAGCGGCGCATTTACCTTTTTGATGATTTCAAAAAAGATGCAGGTGCTGTGTTAAAGGATATGTTTGGCTTTCTCAATGTGAACCCTGATGTAGAGATAGATTATTCACAAAAGTTCAATCCCTCCTTCGTCCCCAAAAATAAGGTCATAGGCACCCTGAATTCTCAAAAAAGAATCAAAGACTGGCTGAAAGGTGTTCTTCCAAAATCAATAAAATCAAAATTTAAAAAAACTCTCTACACAAATAAAAACCTTCCTAAGTTAAAAGAGGAAGAGAGAAGATTTCTAGCTGAAATTTTCAAAGAGGATGTAATGAAACTTGGCAAGCTCATCAACAGAGATCTTTCCGTATGGGTTGCTGTCGATCAATAGCAACACTGATGACATCCGGTTCGGGGAACATGACACAACAGAGACAAGCTATGGAACAACCTAAAATATACATTGTACTTGTCAACTTTAATGGCCATGAAAACACTGTTGAAACAATTGAAAGCCTGGCTAAGCAATCGTTTACCAATTTTCAGATTGTAGTTGTAGACAATAACACACCAGCCTCTTTACAAATAATAAAGAATTGGGCCGAAGGAAAACAAACAATTGATTTCAATCCGCCCAAAGAGATCAAAGAGTTTTCCTTTCCCTCCTGCAACAAACCCATTGCATATGTAGAATATGAAATTCACGAAACAGGAATCGCAAACATCCTCGAAAAGGAAAAAGCAGCCGAAGAGCAAATTGCTCCGGACGCAGGTAATTTCAGATACCCTCTAATCTTTATTCAGGCAAGAACTGACATTGGCTTTGCAGGTGGCAATAATGCAGGTGCTAAGTATGCGCTTAGAAAAGGCGATGTTGATTTTATCTGGCTCTTGAACAATGACACGACATTACATTATGACGCATTAAGTGCACTTATTGATCAGGCCTCAGCATATGCAGCAAGATCTGAAAAGGTAGGTATCATAGGCTCAAAATTATTATGGTATCGCTGGCCTGATAAAATCAATGCCATTGGGGGCATGTTTAATAAATGGAATACATGGTCATATCATCTTGGGCTAAAGGAGATAGACACAGGTCAGTATGATAACGATGATGTGAAATTTGATTATGTATATGGCGCCTCGTTATTTATAAAAAAGGAATTTTTTGAGGATGTGGGATTAATGAATGATGTATACTATGCCTATTTTGAGGAAATGGATTGGGAGGTTCGGGGAGCTCTCAAGGGATGGAAGCATGGCTATTCGTATAAGAGCATCATATATCACAAGCAGGGAGTAACAACAGGTAAGGAGATAAAGAGTAAGCAGAGACCGCTCTTTTTTATGTGTTGCAAATACCGCGGCTGGATGTTATTCTACCAACTTTATTATCCGTACCTTATCTTCGCACCCATTATCCGGCTTTCACTTAAAGCCATAAAAAATCTTACCGAAGGCAATTCGAAAGAATCGGTTCTAATCCTTAAAATACTTCTGGGAAAACGCACGTGCAGCAGGGATTAGAATTATCATCACCTCCAATTTCAACTACCAGTATTCAGAATACCTGGAAACGGCGCCTGAAGGTTTTGGGAATCTATTTTCTTTTCATAAACATTTTCGGAACACTCATTAAAAGCCCGCTTACTTTATACTACCTGCTTTATGGCGGCTATCCGATGCTTTTTGTCTATCTCTCTTTCACTATAGTTTACATAATTGATAAACTACTTGTAAAAAATTCCGGCTTTACACCATATGAAATAATAATTTTAGTTCTCCTCACCTATGTCATGCTTCAGGGGGGGTTCGTTACTAATTTCTATTTTGGGCAGCCAGTCTTTTTGGGTATGTCAGCCGAAAAGTCATGGCTTTCCATTTTATCGGGCATTTTTATTTTCTATCTTTTAAAAACTAAAGCTATTGACCTAACCATTATACGTGATGGACTTTTGTTTGGTGCATGGTTTAATCTGCCCTGGTATTTACTTATGTTGGTTACACTTAATCCTAATCAATTTGAGGGAACATTGTTTGTCTATTGTAATTCTACCAAAGGCGGTTGTCAATTTGAGTTCGACATCTTCGGGTTTGCTTTTGCTACCATTTACTATTTTGTCCGGTTTATAAGAACAAACAGGGTCATATATGCTCTTTTCTTTATAGGGTTTTTTGCTTACATCTTCTTCATCAATCAAAAAAGGGGGACATCGGTAGCTCTGTTAGGAACGTTGGGCTTGTATTTTCTTATATATGCCGGAAAAGAAAAGATCATTTACTATTCCCTGGCTTTTGTGGTGCTCATTCTGACTACTGTTGGAATGCTTGAAGTATTAAGACCCGATATTAATGATCGCATAGTGGATATGTACACAAGTGTTTTTCTTGTGCTCACAGGTCAGGAAACGGGGGAGGCATCGGCGGATTCACGGCTTCGCGAAAGTGCAATCGCCTTCAAATATTTCGCTAAGCATAATTTCAGCTGGTTTTTTGGGAATGGAAAAATCAGTAATAACTGGTTAGGTGGACCTATGGCAGAGCTGGGCCATTTCTACGCCTCTGATATAGGAATGCTTGGCGTTGTCTACCAATTCGGCTTGCTTGGTCTGTTCATCGGGTTATCTCAATACTGGCTGGTCTTCAGAACTCACCGCAAGCTTCGCAAGGAAATTAAAAACGATTATTTCTACCAGGGCATCCTCTTTTTCATTATATTTTTCATCGTAAGAGGAATACCAACGGGTGGCAGCTTCTTTGATCCGGGCATTGCTATTGCAGCCTCATTTATTGCGATGCATTTTTTCCATTACTATACTCAATTACATCCTGATCGCAATTATAGGCTCACCCATAATCAGAGGTTAACTTAAACAAGAATGAATTTTTCGCAGTTACCAAACCTGATCATTGGGGGAGTTCATAAAGCAGGTACAACCAGTGTATTTACCTATCTATCATTGCATTCTGATGTATGCGGCTCGGTAACAAAGGAAATTGGCTTTTTTATGCCATTAAAATATGGCAAAGATATTCCCGCCCTAAGTGAATACGTCAGGTATTTTAGTCATTGTCATCAAAACAAAAGGTATAGGCTGGAGGCAAGTCCAAGTTATTTATACGGAAAGGAAACCATTGCACGACGTATTCAAAAGGAGCTTGGTACCGAAGTAAAAATCATTTTTATCCTCCGCAATCCGGTAGACAGGTTGTTTTCTTTCTATGAGAGAAAAAAGGCGAATGCATATCTTGGTAAGGAAACTTCCTTTACTGGGTTTATCAAAAAATCACAGGAGCTTGCCACATCGGAAATAGATGACCACAGAGAAGATGAAGAGGCGCTATTCATCAGAGGAATAAAAGAGGGTTTTTACATTAATTATCTGCCCTGTTGGCTTGAAATATTCGGTGACAACGTGAAGATATTATTTTTTGAGAATCTGAAAGAGGATACTTCAGCTTTCATGGCCCATTTGTGCCAATGGCTTAACATAGATTTTAGGCTTTATAAACCAGAAGATTTTAAAATTGAAAATCAAACCATTGGCTACAAAAATCGCTGGATGCATAAGGCCATGCTGGAACTCAATAAAAATTTTGAATCTTTTTGGAGAAAAAATGTAGGATTGAAGCGAACTTTACGCAGTCTTTACAAAAAAGTGAATGCAAGTGAAAGCAGTCGTGAGAAAATGAGTTTGGAAGAAAGAGACTACCTCGAAACACTTTACGCACCCTATAATAAACAATTAGCTGACCTTCTTCGTAACAAAGGGATCACTCAATTACCGGCCTGGTTAAAATAATCTCATGACTGAAAAATTACCTAATTTTTTTATCGTAGGGGCGCCGAAGGCCGGCACCACATCATTATATTATTATCTAAAGCGGCATCCCGAAGTGTTCATGAGTGCCATTAAAGAGCCTAATTTTTTCTCCTACGAAGAAACGATCCGGCAAAATCTTTATCATAAAGAAAAAGGCGTTGGCACCTATGAAGAATATAAGAAATTGTTTGAGCACGCAAATGGTAGACACAAAGCCATTGGTGAAGCCAGCGTTTCGTATCTCTTTTATCCTACTGTAGCCGAAAAAATCCATCAGCTCGTTCCGCAGGCAAAAATAATTATATCACTTCGCAATCCTGTTGAGCGTGCATTCTCGCATTTCTTTATGGAGCACAAGCTTGGCTATGTGAACGGTCCTCTTGAAAATATTGTGAACCGAAAATGCAACCATAAGTATGCGCATCTATGGTATCAGCAATATATAGAATTGGGCCTTTACTCTGGTCAGGTGAAACGTTATCTTGATGTCTTTGGGAAAGATAATGTGCGAGTCTTCATCTATGATGAGATCTCTGAGAAGATAGAAAGCATGATTCTAAATATATTTGGATTTTTACAAATAGATAAAACCTATATTCCTGCCTTAGAGGGTAAATACAATACCTATTCAACTCCTCGAAATAGCTTCTTCAGAGCCATATATTCCCAAAAAAAATTACGAACACTGGCACGCAAATTTATTCCCGATGAGAAGGTAGAGTCGATTAAAAATCTTTTTCTAACCCGAAAGAAAAAGGAGTTGAAGCACGATAAAACTGTCGCACGGATGAATGAAATATTCAAACCGGACATCATTCAACTTGAAAAACTGCTCAATAAAAACCTGAGTGCCTGGTATGAATGACCACGAAAGATTGAGGGTAGCGATGGTAGAACCTATAGGGGGCCACAGTGGCAACGACTTTTATGATTTTGGATTGTGCAAAGCAATTGCGGAACAAGGTACCGAGCTTACTTTTTATACGTGTGATGAAACCGACCTCGATACTAAGTTTACCTTCCCTTTTCGTACTGAAAAACCTTATAGAAAGATTTATGGCAGTGACCCCGTACTTCTTCGCGGCTTTCGCTATGCGGTAGGTGCCCTTAAAACGGCCTATGACGCAGCCAGATCAAAGGCTGCTGTAGTTCATTTTCATGTCTATCATTTTGCGGCCCGGGAATACCTGAACTTTTATCTTTTTCACAGGAAGGGCATAAAGATAGTGGCAACGATTCACGACATCGAAAGCTTTGACAAGTATGGTTCTGATATAGACGCCGGCAAGTATGATAAATTTCAACGCTGTATTGATCAGATAATCGTTCATTCTGATTATGCAAAGCTCGCTCTGAAAAAATACTTTCCGGATTTTCCCGACCAAAAAATACATATAGTCCCCCACGGAGATTCTGACTTTTTATTTAATAAACCAATCACGAAAGAGGAAGCCCGGATAAAGTTGGATCTCCCAATGGATCAACAACTCGTGCTCTTCTTCGGCCAGATCAAAAAAGTGAAGGGATTGGATGTGCTGCTTAAGGCTCATTCCATAGTTCGCGACCGGCTGCCAAATGTTAAATTGCTTGTGGTTGGAAAACCATGGAAGGTGGAGCAGGAAGAATTTGACAACATCGTTAAGGAACTTAATTTAAGTAATGATTGCATATTAAATTATTTGTATGTGCCAAATGAGATTATCCCCTATTATTTTGCTGCTTCAGATATAGTAACATTGCCTTATAGGGAAATCTATTCGAGTGGCGTAATGATCAGGTCTCTTGATTATCGTTCCGCAATAATTGCATCAGATCTCGATACATTCAAAAAAATAATCGTTGACGGAGAAAACGGTGTATTGTTTCGGAATGAGGATGAAAATGATCTCGCTGAAAAGATTATAACGCTGCTTCAGGATTCCGAGAAAATGAAAAGGCTTAGAATAAATGCACGAAAGACTGCGGATGAAAAATTCAGTTGGCAAATGATAGGAAAAAGAGTAAACGATATTTATAAAATGGCATTGAATGGCAGCATCTGAGTGTGTAATGATTACCGGTTCTGCCGGCATGGTTGGAGCAAGCCTCATAGATTTTTACTGCCATCTACTTCCGAAAGAAAAAATCATCGGTACCTGGTTTAAGCCAACCATCGATCTGGCTGATATAACGGGCAAATGTGAAGCGATTGAATGCGACGTCACTAACGCCAACTCAGTGTTTTCAGTCATCAATCAATACCGCCCTTCAAGAATTTATCATCTCGCCGCGCAGAGTTATCCAACAGTATCATGGCAGAAGCCTGTTGAAACCATTAACACAAATATGAATGGTACGATAAACGTTTTTGAGTCCGTAAAAAAAATTCGTGAATCGGAATCCGATTATGACCCCATGGTTGTGGTAGCATGCTCGAGCGCTGAGTATGGCTTGTCGCTTACCCCGGAAAATACTCCTGTTAAAGAAGAAGTGCCTTTGTTGCCCTTGCATCCCTACGGAGTGAGTAAGGTTGGGCAGGATCTTTTATCGTTCCAATACTTTCAGAATTTCCAGATTCGGTGCATCCGCGTCCGAATCTTTAATACCACGGGCATTCGAAAAACGAAAGATGTAACATCCGATTTTGTTCTGAGGGCCTTTCAGGTGATGAACGGGGCCGAGAATATTTTCCGTGTAGGCAATCTCGAAACAAAACGTGCAATTACAGATGTTCGTGACCTGGTGAGTGCTCTGGTATTGCTCGGTGACAAAGGGACCGCAGGCGAGGTTTATAATGTAAGCGGTGAGAAAGTATATCAGGTAAAGGAGCTGATACCTATTATAGAAAAGGAAATTGGGATGGCTTTAAATATTGTAGCTGACCCAGAATTATTTCGACCCAGTGATGAACCGATCATTTTTGGGGATAGCTCGAAATTAAAAATGGACACAGGCTGGAGACAACAGTTTCCGCTGGATGAAACTATTGGAGAAATGCTGCGCTATTTGAAACAGAAGGCAAGCACGAATGTTCCGCTTTAAGGCGTACGAAAGATCTTTCTTGAAGTTCTTACTGCATTAGCCTTTACCAAGAATTCCGCCGATTAATTTTTTTAATTTCCCAAATATTAAATACCTTGGAGTTACATAAAAATCTTATTTGTTTATGAAGGTGAGTGACATACTCCGCCGCAAAGGCAATCAGATATTTTCAATAACCCCTCATGCAACTGTTTTAGATGCCTTACGGCTAATGGCTGAGAAAAATTTAGGAGCATTGCTTGTAATGGATGATCAGAGGCTTGTTGGAATATTTACGGAAAGGGATTATGCACGCAAAATCATTCTGCTTGGCCGAAACTCAAAAGATACACCTATTACAGAAGTGATGACCAGTAATCTGCGTACGATTACTCTTGAAACTGAAATCTCAGAATGTATGAAAATGATGACCGAAAAAACCATTCGTCACTTGCCGGTAATGCAGAGTGAATCAGTTATAGGAATTATTTCGATTGGCGATGTTGTAAAACACCTGATGGAAGAACAACAGGGCATCATAGAGCACCTGGAGAGTTATATAGCCGGATCATAATAATTCTACTTTGTCAATAAAGCCGGCAACATAAATAAGAAAAGCCGCTTTATTATCTAAGCCGTCGAGTTACTTTATCTGTATATTCATATAGTATTAGCGCGATTATCCCGCAACTGTAATGTGAAGGAACCATCCAAACCTTCTTCTACATTTGTCGAACTTGCAACACACTCCCTTATGCCTTTCATCTTTGTAGTAGGAAACAGCCGAAGTGGAACCACAATGATGGGTCGCATTCTCAACAATCATGAACTCGTGCATACCTTTCCAGAGCTGCATTTTTTTGAGCAAATGTGGTCAGCAAAGGATGAGGCGAAGATATTGAATGAAGAGGAGGCGATGAAGATAAGCGCCCGGCTTCTAAATATTTCTGTTGCAGGCTATTTCGCAAAGAAAGAACCCTTGAAATATGAAGCTGAAGCAAAAGAGATTGTTTCAAAAATACCGTTACAAGAGCTGACCGCCTTGCAGATTTTTTTAACCGTTATACGCCATGAAGCAGGAAAGCACGGCAAGAATTATCCATGCGATCAGACGCCTCAGAACGTGTTTTATATTACTGAGGTGCTCGATGCATTTCCTGATTCTTACATTATAAATATGGTCAGAGATCCTCGTGATGTATTGTTGTCGCAAAAAAGGAAATGGAAACGCCGCTTTCTTGGAGGAGCCCATGCTACGTGGTATGAAACTATACGGGCCTGGACAAATTATCATCCCCTTACAATCAGCAAGCTTTGGAATTCAGCCATCCGTGCTGGCGAATCAGTAAATGACAGCAGAATTATGACAGTTCAATTTGAATCATTGCTGCAAAATGCTGATCATACAATTAACAGCATCTGTTCATTCCTTAATATTTCTTTCTCAATCGACTTAAAGCAAGTTCCTCACATTGGTTCTTCCAGCGGAATGGATAAAAACGACGTGAAGGGTATTAACAGGGACCGCGCTCAAAGCTGGGGAAAAGGAGGTTTAAATAAAACTGAGATTTGGATTTGTCAGAATACTTGTGGCGCTATTATGAAACGTCTTGGCTATCAGCCCGTGAATATCTCAGTGAATCCATTGTACATAATCTTTTATTATATCATCTTTCCGGTAAAGCTGGGTTTTGCCTTTTTACTTAATCTTCACAGGATGAAGAATATATTAGAGACGGTGAGGAAACGGATCAGATAAGTTATACATTTAAAAACTTGACACTAATAATGGATTTGAAAATTAAATGCCCTCCTTATTGAAATGTGGCCCGATCACACCAATTAAAAATACACTTATAAGCACCATACCGAGAAAAAAGATAACAATACCGATCACACTTTTATCCAGTTCAATGCCGAAGATGAAATGGCTTCGTTTGCTTAATGCAGTTTTTCCATTGAAGGTGAGAATGCCAAATATCAATACCAGAATTCCTGCCCCAAGAAAAACAAAATAAATATTCATAGCTTAAAGAAGGTGCAAACGTAATAAGAACAAAGATGTTTACGAATACATGCTGTATGAGAGCATTAAAATCCTGACATAAATTGGCACTGGAAAAAGGTTTTAAGAATATCTGAATTTTTCATTAACTTATCCTTATGAAAATTGCTGTAATAGGGGCAACTGGTCTCGTTGGCGGGGTGATGCTTCAGATACTTAAGGAAAGGGCATTTAATTTTCAAATCCATTATTAGTGTCAAGTTTTTAAATGTATAACTTATCTGATCCGTTTCCTCACCGTCTCTAATAT
>MWVX01000838.1_pt1 | contig 10115 bp, 10 predicted proteins | sample 1047311 | NCBI WGS metagenome assembly MWVX01 (sample SAMN06349984, study PRJNA376086) | soil metagenome | isolation source: MtG-4 sample Antarctic (ecotone) soil | place: Antarctica | collected 2015-01-13
TACAACCTTTTATTGCCAAGCGGACCACTCAAAACAAGCTGACCAATCAAAACATACTAGCTAAAAATGTCATGATCGATGTGTTTGGTGCAGGCAACTGCATTGATGTAGAAGATAAATACAGCCTGTCATCGGAAGAAAACAACACCACCTTTTACATACATAATTTTAAGGCAGCTATCAGGACGAGGGATTCCTATGTGGTAAGAGATACTTTCTCGTTAGGCACCAATATTGAAATCAATATTCCGCTGGTAAAAGACAAAATACTGAATGCGGGTGCTATTAAAGTGGTGCAAAACGATATCCTCCCCCCTGATCTTAAAGGCGAAGTCAATATTGCAATTGAAGAATGGACAATAAAAGGAACCGGGCTTCAATACCTGAATGAACAGGGAGGCTTTCGGATAAAAGATGCCGTTTTACAAACCAACCTGCCTGCCCTTCCGCTGAAATCACTGATCATCACTCCTACCAGCCTCGATCTCGGTCAGGACAATATTGATCCATCAAAAGAAATAACATTGGCCGGCGTTGCTCCTTTAACATTAAACAATGCTTCCCCTGCTCTTGTGCTGGAACAGTCAGCCCCGCATGACCACAAGCAACACTGGCGACTCAATTTATTCAATAACACAAAAGCACCCGTTGCTTATTTACAAAACATTCCAGGACTTGCCAAGAATGATAAAATAGCCATCAATCTTTTTGTCAATTACAGCGACGGAGAAAAAAAACTAGTCCTTGATGGGGTTCCACATATGTTCTATAACGTAGTACAACAAACGGTAGATAATATTGAAGTGGGCCCTGACTTCTTTACGCTTATCGGCAATACGGATTTAAAAATTCCCAACAACAATTCCAATATTACCGGAAGATTCAGATACATGAAGGAAAAAAATGACATCATCTTCATAGCGGAAAAATTAAATACGGATGTGGAATTAAACGGAAAAGTTTCTTTTACCGGCAGCCAGGTATTAACTGCAGCCGAAATAAAGAAAGGTGCTGTCAATTTTGAGATAAGCGAAGGTTATTTTTTGGCCAGAGGCTATGCCACGATTTACGAAAAAGAAAAAAGTAAAAGCAACGAAGTAAGCCTCCCGGCTTTCATGATCAAAGAGAATGGCACCATCCGGATGGAGTTGCAAAAAGATAAAGAATTCCCTCTTCCGGCCAGCAAACAAAAAATGATTGTAACAGCAGGAAAAGCAGAAGCGACCAATGGCAGTTGGGGGAACCTGAAATTTACAACAAGGCTGACAGGTTATGATGTGATCTCTGACCCTGCGAAGGCCATTCTCGCTTTTGAAGTTAAGGGCGCAATTGAGGCTGACGCATCAGCAAGTAAATTAGAATTGGATGGGATCAGCACACCCTTTGGCGATTTGAAGATCATCTTTGATTTTGCTAAAAAAAGTTTCAATGGAAATATTCATTTCCAGGATGCGAATATTGTAATACCTCCGGGGTTGTTTACTATCAATACCGGTGACGCCGAAGTTCAGCTGGACAGCAAAGGTTTTATTATAGTAGGGGCATTTACTGATGTATCGTTTAATCCAATTCCAATATTAAATCCATTTCAATGTGGGATGGCGCTGGGTGTTTATACGGGCCCTCTGCCCGGCAGCATGGTGAACAAGTTACTCAATGTTAGCGTTCTGCACTCATTACCTCCCTCACTGGAAACAGGTTTAATTGGCGCTTATATCAGTGTTTCGAAAAGTGAAAAAAAATCTATCGCTGTTCCAATCTTAAACACTCCGAAGGCAGAGGTCCTTATGGAAGTTGAGATCAGAACTATTGTAAACATAAATAATAGCTGCGCTACTTTTGTTGCAGAGGCTTATGGTAATATGGCCGCAGAAGCATCACTAACACTACCATTACCGGTGGAGCCCTGGGAATGTGTAAACAGTGTATCCGGTAAAAACAATATCTATATGCAATTTGGATATAGCTGCAATACCGGCTTGTCTTTATTCGGCGAGGCGGCAATCAAGGTTGGCGCCAAGCTTTGCAATGCAGAAAAAGGCCCTCTTACTTTAGGACTGCAAGTTAGTGTCAACGATAAAGGTGAATTTATATTTAACCCCCATTTCTAATGAAAAAGTGTAAAAACATACCGCTTTTGCTCTCTTTGCTGTTTGTTGCATCATTTGCTTATAGCCAGCAGAAAGCAATCACCAAGCCCCCGTTCTCTTTATCGGCTGTAGATAAACAAGTAATCATTACATACCGGTTCCCCCAAAATAGTGGGAGAGATAAAGTAAATATTATTCTTTACCGGGGAAATGAAAAGAATGAAAATGTAAAAGCCATCCACCAGTTGAATAATCTTCCTGTTTCAGCTGATTATTATCACATCGATTCTACTTTGCCCGGCCCGGCTAAGTACCAGTACACTATTGAAGTGATCGCTAACAACACTACCCTGCTCAGGGAAACTAAAACGGTGTATGCATACCCGGCAGGACTTGCGCCTTTCATACAATCATTCGATGCAAAAGCGAAAAAAGGAACGAATAAAGTAACCCTAAGCTGGAACATCAGCAATACATTCCTTGCAGGCAATATCACACTTGCCCGCAGCAGGAGCAGAGAATCCGGGTTTACTACTATTGCAGTCTTAAAGAACACAGACAAATCATTTGCCGATATTGTTGACGATGCCAATGAACCTTTCTTCTATCAATTACTGGTACCTGATCTTTCCAAATCAACAATAATATCCTCTGTAACGATCTATGTGCTGGCTGATTTTGTTATTAAACCTCAGCCACCGGAGAATGTGCGGGGGCTTGTAAAAAATAATTTACCCGCTATTTTTTGGCAAGCCAACGATCCATCAAGCCGTGGTTTTTATGTTTTCAAAAAAACAATAACTGATACAAAGTTCAAACAAGCATCAGGCATAATTATAAGCAACAACAACGGTCAATTTTCCTGGACAGATTCTACCAGCCGGTTAAAACCCGGTCAGACCTACCAGTACACAGTTGTTGGCGAAAGTAATTCCTATACCAAGAGCGAACCATCGGACACGGTTACTTTGACCGTTGCCGATCCTAATTTAGCATTACTCCCACCCAGGGATCTGAGGCTGGTGCAGGATAAAGATTCTGTCAGTGTCGTATGGACAATAGACGAAGAAGAGTTGGGACTTACAGATGAATATATAGTTTATCAAAGAAAAAAAACAGACAGGGACTATAAAATCATTGGAAGCCGAAATGCACATGAAATGAAAAATTACATCAATCTTGCCATCCCTGAAGCCGGCAGCTATTTTATTGTCAAGGCTAAAGCGGGTGAAAAAGAGAGTATAGCTACAGAACCGGTACTATGGATCGGTAAAGTAGAAACCATCGCTGGTCCGCAATTCTTAAAAGCGGAGGTCATCGAGGGTGCATTAACTATAGCCTGGCTGAAAACCGAAGATCCTGCTATCAAAGAATATAAACTCTACAAATGGCAGGGACGAGATTATGTCCTATTACAAACGATTGATAAAATCGCTAATAGCGTCCAAATTAGAAATTATACAGGGGGTGAAAAAAATCAATACATACTTACCGCTGTAAGTGGAAAAGGAATTGAAAGCAAGGGTTCAAAAGCATTAACCGTTTATTAAAAAATAATGAGCTATCTCTTAAAAAACATTTCCTTGCTGGCAATAGTAACACTAGCAACTATTTCATCCAATGCAATTGACATTACTGACAGTTTGCCTTCCTGCATTACAACAATGAAAAGAAATGATAGCCTGGTAACCTCTGCTGAATTTGAGTACAAAGGGCAGCAATGGTTTTTAATTGGCAAAAAAACAACCCAACCTGCAAAGAACTATCCGGACAAAATGACCACAACCAAATTTTATAATAATAATTGTCAATTAGTTTGCACCTGGACAAGAGGCGGCATTGCCGGGCTTAATAAAGTTTTGCCTGATACGATTGACAAAACTAAAATTATAAAAGTTGCGGAAATAGTTCCGGAAAAGATCATGGAGCTCGCTATTAAAAATAATGCTGCTTCTATAACTGAGTACCAGTATCTGGGACAACCATTGTATTTTTTAAATAAAGGGAATGATAGAAATGCACCAAAAGAGATGATCGTTATAGAACCCTACTATGATAAAAACGGAATAGAAATAATACGTTTTCAAAGAGCCAACGATCCGTCTTTTTTCAGAGCACAGGGGTGGAGGCCTCATACTGTACAACCCGAAAAACTTGTAGTAAAAGGTATCGTTTGGTATAATACATCAAAAGAGAAACTTAAGTGATCCAGGTCTTCTGAAAATTTAATCTTTTCCATATATTATCTTTTGTTGTTACAGGCAATATTTCATTCGTCGATTTAAAAACAACTTTAAGCTATTACCAAAAAACTTTTGCCGGCAGGGATATAGATTTGGACTCAGAAATAAGTTCTTCTACCATAGCCAATAAAAGATTTTTAAAATGAAAAAGATTTTAGTAATACTATTCACAGCAACTACACTTTTTGCCTGTAACAATACTACCGGCGATAAAACAACGGATAGTAAAACCACCAATTCAGGCGAATTGTATTTTGATTATACCATAGATAGTAAAGAAATGCATGTAGATGCAGCGGATATCTCTAGCACCTACCGGGCTAATAATACAGATACAGTTTTTACTATCCATGCCGGTAAAGAAGATGGCACTACTTTGTTATTAACCATACCACATGATATGACAAAACCTTCCACAACCCCATCCGGTTCTCCTGATCCTAAAATGAATATAAGCCAGGGCAGTGCTTCATTACAAAACTATCCTGAAAAAAATTATACATCAAATAGTTTTAACGGCACTTATCCTGAGCAATCACCTGTAATAACGGATGCAATTGTTGTAACTACTACAGAAGCCCAGGGCGAAGAAGGAAGAATAATTACCGGTACGTTTAATATAAAAACATATAGCGATAACAAAGAAACGGACCCTAAGCAAACAGACCATGTTATCAAAGGGAAATTCAGAATAAAGCATGAGTTCAGCTCAATCAACGGTGGTAAATTTTAATTTACTGAAATGAAAAATTTAATAATAACCATATTTATTGTTGTTATGGCAAATCAAGGCAAAGACCTGCTGCCAATGCCTTATACAAAAAGTTTACGTTGGATTTGATTATTCGCAAATACGGGTAGCGCTTTTATAAAAAGGATACGAATTATGTTATTGACCGCAGAATGTAAATCTCTTTTCCTAAACAATAAAGACCTTATATACACCTCAAAAATTTATAACCGAGAAGTAGTACCCATTTAATCAAAAAATTAAATCAATTAACAAAAACAATAATCACTAAAAATAAAAACATGAAAAAAATTATCACTTTAGTATTGAGCTGTACTATTTTATTACTAACGGCTTGTGATAACAATAAATCCAAAAACACCAATGAAAAAAGTACCGAAGAGTCAACGGGTAAAGAAACAGTTCCCTCCGAAGAAAGCACCGGTGGTACCGGAACTTACACTGCAGAAGGCAGAACCTATACAGGAAAAGTAACAACTGAAACCATCGGGTCAAAAAATTTCAAAGTTACATGTGCAGGTGATATGGTGCAAGTGATAGAATTTTTTTTCAAAAATGAAGAGACTGCACGTAAAGGAGGCAGTTTTAAACCGGGTAGTATGACCGTGCTTGAACCTATGGAAGTTGGTATTATGAACGGTATAGGCTTAAACAGTAAGGAAGGTTTAGGAGGCACCGTAACGGTAAGTGGCAGTGGCGGAAAAAATGTGATAGAGTTCAATGATGTAAAGTTGACCGGACCGGATAAATCATTTGGTTCAATTGTTTTTTCGGGTAAAATTCCATTTTAAATTTTAAACATAATAGAATAGTAGCAGGAAATGAGGTTACAGTAAAACAAATTATTATTTCATAATAAAAAAAAATAAAAATGAAACGTATTTCTTTTTTTAGCGCATTAATCTTGAACAGCGTATTGCTTTTTACCTCCTGTAATAGCAGCGATTCGCAAAAAAAATCCTCTACAGAAACAAAAGAAATTGCCGGAGAAAAGCAGGAGTCAGCAACTCCGGATTTCCGGAATTCTCCTCAATACGTTTACTGTAAAATTGATGGGCAGCCCTTCATGACAACAATAGTAAATAATTCAATGAATTTGGGCAATCGAAATGATTTCCACACTACTATTGAGGAAGAAATAAATGGGGAATCCAAATTAAGCGGGATGGATTTCAGTTTTTATTCTCTCGAAAAAACAGGCGCCGGAATACTAACTGATAAAGATTTTTATGTACAGGGCCATACAGAATTTAAAGGGACATATGTTGCTTTCAAAACAGGCGCCGGGCATAAATTAAATCTTAAATCCTTTAAAGATGGCCTCCTGGAAGGAACTTTTAATTTTGATGTTATTGATGAAAGGGATCCCGGCCATATGGTAAATATTACAGATGGTGTTTTTAAAATGCAAATTGAAGGAAAAACGAATTTACAATTTGATAAAAACGGGGATGTAAATATGGATTCCTTATTTAAAAGCATTAACTAATTAATTTTAGCGCTTACCGAAATTCGGTTCCAGAGCGCCGAATGGGCATCAAACAATACCAAATGCTCATATGCGGGTAATTGTAACCATTGAAGATGCAGGTGAACAAGGGTATAAAGTAAATTTTCAATCAAGCATTCCACTTGAAAGAGTTGAAATTAATATGTCAGATCCTAAACAGGTTATGAATACGCATTACCTTGAGGCCGGCAAAAGATCGGGTTATTTTTTCATGGATGCACCTGCTTATAAAGGCAGCAATACTTACCATCTTGTATTTTATGCACCGGGGTATCCAAAAGGAATGTGGACTTCAATGATTCAGAGAAAAAAATCATAATAAAGTCAACTACACCCCAACTTATTAAAACAAAAATAAATAATCATGAAAAAGCTATCAACATTTTTCCGATGGCACCCAGGCGGAGCAACCTTTACACTGGCCGGTGGTATGCATAATGGGTCCAGGACCTTATTATTAATTTAAATCTGTTATTGAAGTGGATCTCCACATCTCAGAGAAAATCCCTGGCAAAAAATTCCATGTTCCCTCATAGAAAAAATTGAATAATAACTCTTAAAACCAAAATAATAAGATGTTATTCACTTCGGATTCTGACCGGGAACAAAAGTCAACCTTTTTAATAAAACCCAATCCTTTAAAATTAAATTTAAAGAAAGGTACCCAAAATTTGTTGGGAGTGAGTTTGTCGCTAACTGTGCGGTTTCCCGGGATATAAGAAAACCTTCCGTTACACCGTCGGGCTCAGCAGATCCGAATATGAATATTCTAATGGGCAGTGTTTCCCTGCAGGAGTATCCGGAAAAAAATACCAAATACAACAGTTATAACAACTCATCACCCGAAGCCACACCGGTTCTTGCAGATGCAATCGTAATTACAGGCTCAGAAAAAGAGAGAGATACTGCGAGAATAATTACCAGCAGCTTCCGTGCAAAATGATACAATGGTATTAAAGAAACTCAGAATGAATATACAGAACATGAAAAATGTTATAAGGATAATTATATAACGAAATTTCTTGCCTGCTTGAAATCTGGGCTCGCTAAAATTTTAAATAAAAATTTTGATCATGAAAAAAACAATTAAAATTTCCCTCATTATTATTATTCAATTTATATCAATAGGCAGCTTTGCTCAGCAGTTAACTGATGAATGGAGGCTTATGAGAAAAAACCTGGTTTCATCCCGGTGAAGGAAAGATGGAATGGATATATAGTTATAATGCCACCGGTAAAATAACAGCCATAAAATATTACCAGGGTAAAAAGTTACATTCTATACAGGCAGGTTTTGTTTATGACAGCCAAAACCGCATCAGCAAATACATAGAATTACTTACAAGCGGTGCAGACACTACTGAGCATCTTTTTTCTTACGATGACAAAGACCGGCTATTGTCAGTTAAAGAAAAAAATTTTAGAAAGAATGGTAAGTTAGATATCCTGACTAAAACATTCAGTTACACAAAAAATGAAATAAAAGAAAGCACTTCGTTTGAAAGCTCGAGGTTTGGTAAATTATCGGTTCGTGAAATTACATATGAATTGGATGGAAATGGAAACATAACTCGCAAAACAAAGATAGAGGATGGCCAAAAAAACGCTGAGGCTGAGAATATCATTTACGGAGAATACGATAACAAACTAAATCCTTTAATCTTCACCGGAGCTTATTTTTTTTCAGATATCTCATCAAAACAAAATGGTAAAGAAGGATATGACGCAAGTGATTTGGAAAAAAGATATAAGCCTGCAAAAGAAATTTTTACTTACTCACCTTCAGGTATGTTACAAAACGCCGCTGTTACTTATATTCTGGATAACCGTGGTTACACTCATCAGTATACTTATACATATCCTAAAATAAAATCTGCACCAAAGCCTGTTGTAAAATAAACTACTTATCTAAAAAATCTTGTGCCCTTCCGGTTTTTCACTGCATATACATCAATAAAAGTAATATAACCGTGAAACCCCTGATAAGACAGCGCTTTGAGCATATCATCTACCTGAAAACGAACATCTCCGATCCTAAGTTCCGCTTCGGGCAGCAACTTGTACCGATACTCCGGGAGGTGGCTTACCATGAAAATGAAACGTATTCCTTTTTTTAGCGCATTAATTTTAAGCAGCGTATGCTTTTTATCTCCTGTAAAAGCAGCGATTCTCAAATAAAATCTTCAACAGAACAAAAGAAAGACCCACCGATCCGTCTTTTTCCAGGGCACAGGGGTGGAGTCCCTATAATGTTGATACTTAAAAAATTATAAAAAAAGGTATTGATTGGTATAACACATCAAAAGAGAAACTAAAGTGATCAGGGTTTTCTGAAATTTTACTCATCTGCCATAGATATCATTAGTTGTTACTGGGCAATCTTTTCATTCGTCGATTTAAAAGCACCTTTAAGATATTACTAAAAAACTTCTGCTGGCAAGGATATAGATTTGAATTCAGAAACAAAATTCATCTACCATAACCAATAAAACTATTAAAAATGAAAAAGATTTTAGCCATATCATCATTGCTATTTTTTTTGCTGCTTTCAGCCGGTGCACAAACTAACCTGCCCAATTACAATAGCGATGCACTGGTACCAAAACCTACTGTAATAAAAAGCAGTGCCACCGGTAATCATGCTGAAAGAGACGTAACTGTAAAAGTTTGGATAGAAAAAGATAAGAATCTGGGTTACGTAGTATATTTCAAATCTTCTGCGCTACTTGGCGATGTTGAAATAAAAGGTACTGATCCCCTGTTAGAAACGCAAACCAATATATATGAAGGTAAGGTTGATAATGGTACGTTTATTCTTGACGCACCTGCATACAAAGGCAGGCAAAGTTATACGCTTACTTTTTTTGCACAGGGTATGCCTGATGCTATATGGACTGCCGAGATAAAAATAAAAAAACAAGAACTTAAGATAAAAACAATTCCAAAAACATTTAATTAATAATAAAACTATCTACACTGCATTTGAATTTTCTAAAAACAAATAATAATCAATTAAAAATGGAAAAATGAAAAAAGCACTATTTATCGCAATCGCTTTTTGCAGTATTTATTCTGCCAATTCCCAGGTTATAGCTGCACCTAAAGGGCCTATTACAAAAATTCCAAAATCATTAATCGTTATTGAACCCTCCGTAGTGGCAAATAGAACAATGGGAAATTATCCCGAGGTAACTATGCGGGTAGTTGTAACCGTTGAAGATGCAGGTGAACAAGGATATAAGGTAAATTTTCAATCAAGCATTCCTCTTGAAAGCGTTGAAATTAGTATGTTCGAACCTACAAAGGATATGAATACACAGTACTTTGGTGCCGGCGAAAGCTCGGGTTATTTTTTTATGGATGCACCTGTTTACAAAGGCAGTAATACTTACCGTCTTGTATCAGGGGCACCGATAGCAAGCCTTAAATTGCTGATAAGAAAACGATCCTGTGACTGGTGAAAGTTTCCGAGTGAAAAAACAAGCGTATTGTAGTCAGTTAGAGTCATTCCCCGTGGCAGA
>MWVX01000839.1_pt1 | contig 10114 bp, 13 predicted proteins | sample 1047311 | NCBI WGS metagenome assembly MWVX01 (sample SAMN06349984, study PRJNA376086) | soil metagenome | isolation source: MtG-4 sample Antarctic (ecotone) soil | place: Antarctica | collected 2015-01-13
GGACGCTGATTATTCATTCATCTATGTCTTGCGCCGAAAGGACGGAACTCCTCTGGACCCCGAGGATCGAGCCCTCATCCGCGCGAACATTCTGGAAGTAAATCGACGGGTGGTATCCGCCGAAGGGCGGAAAGTACTCGGCAAAACGCTTCGAGCGGAACTGCGCCGCAAACAAGATCGTGACGAACCCGAGGAAGAATGTGGCACGTTCCGGAAGCCGTAAACCGCGAGGCATGAATAAGATGTAGCCGACAAGCATGGCGAGCATGGCAATCGGAAAGTCCGTAAGGAGTTCCATGCCGGAGTACGGGTACCATTCGCCGCCAACCACCACGGCAAAGTCCTCGCCCACCTTGAACTTTGTCGCGAGGTGCTCCCAAAAGAGACCGAAATTCTCCGGGAAATATGGATTTATAATGTTGCCCAGGACCATCCCGCCGAAGGTGTACGCGACGGGGCGCCATTCGAGAATGCGCTCGTTCCAGCTAACGATCGCGGCCCAGATGATCGCGGCAAAAAGGAGCAGCGGGAACAGACTGTACGTCCAGACAAACGCGAACATCAGCGGCGCGAGCCACACGTATTTTCGCTGGAACAGCAAGTGAATCCCGAAGGCCGTGATGATGATGGTGAGCGGCGGCGCCTTGGCCATATTCATCCGGTAATAAAAAGCGTTGGCACACGTCAGGATCGCGAGCAGCCATAGCAGCTGATGATTTACGCCATAGCGATAGAGCAGCCAATAAACGGAGAAAATAGCGAACGTTGAGAATACAACTGTCGCGACCTTGGCCGCCGTGACAGGCTCAAAAAGCCATAGAAACGGAATCTGCAACAGATGAAAAAGGAAATGGTGATCGGCGTAAGCGTTTGCGTTTAGCACGGTCAGCGGCAGCCATTCGAAACTCGGCAGCCACTTGCCCTGACTAAAATTCTCCCACAGCAGCGACGACCATTTGATGTGATAATAGCCGTCCCAATCGCCGCAGCAGATCGCCTCGGTACGCGTCTGCAGGAAGACCATCACCATCGCGATCGCCAGAAAGCCGAAGATCAAATAAATAACGCGCGTGGCTTCCTCGGTGTCGAGATACTCGCGCCAACTCTGCCTGCGTGCTTCAGTGATTTCGTCCATCGATATGAGGTAAAAAAGAAGACTCCGAAAAAAGTAGCACGAATCAGCATTAACGCGCACTCCCCGTTATGTTCTGGTTTTTTGCAAGGGGTCGAGAAGTCGTATATCTTCTTTCCGGATACAAGGTTGTGATCTGGAATGATTCCGGATAACAGACGAATGTCTGTATTATCTGGAATGGTTCGGGATAATCATAAGTTAGGCACTTCGTATCTCGTAGCTTTGGCGAACAATCCGTATGAAAACTGCTACTGAATCACGCTTGGTACAGAAAGATAAACTGCTTCGGATACTCGGAGTAGGTTTTGGCGTTGCGGTAGTCATCGGCGGAACTATTGGAGTCGGGATTCTTCGCTCGCCGGGCGCGGTTGCCGCACAGCTTGGCTCAGTTTGGCTCATCATTCTGGTTTGGCTGCTTGGCGGCGTTTACGCGCTGCTCGGCGCAAACTATACGGCGGAGCTTGCTACGATGCTTCCCAAAGCGGGCGGCGATTATGTTTATGCCCGACGTGGGTACGGCAATTACGGCGGATTTGTTGTCGGTTGGAGTACTTGGATTCTCAACGTCTTGGCTCTCGGCTATATGGCGATTGTTTTCGGCGAGTATGCTGCCGCGCTTTTCGCGCCGAATATTTCAAACGGTGTCGTTGTATTTTCCGTCTCTATTTTGGTTTTGCTGACAGCTTTGAATTGGATTGGATTGCGGACGGGCAGCGAAACGCAAAAGCTATCGACCTTTTTAAAAGCAATTGCATTGCTCGGCTTTGTCGTTGCTTGCTTCGTTTTCGGCGGTCAAAGCAATTTTACAAATACGGAGCAAACCGCTTTGCCTGCCTCTGGCGGCTATTTTGCGTCTTTCGTCGCATTTATCCTTGCTTTTCAACTCGTACTTGGAACATACGCGGGTTGGAACGCGGTTGTTTTTTTTGCCGAAGAAGACCGCGACCCGTCGCGCAATATTCCGCGCTCGCTGTTTGGCGGAGTTTTGCTGATTATCGTTATTTACCTGTTGGTTAATCTGGCTTTGCTTTACGTTCTGCCCGTCCCGCAGCTTGCCGCCTCGAAATTTGCGGCGGCTGATGCGATGAGATTAATTTGGGAGAGCGGAGCGGACAAATTTTAACCGCGCTCGCTTTGCTTTCAATAATCGGTATTATTAACGCTCTCTTAATGTTCGTCCCGCGTGTAATGTTCGCGCTCGGACGCGACGGGATGTTTTTAAGCAGCGCCACAACAGTCAACAAGGGCGGCACGCCCGTCTTTGCTCTGGCTTTTACGGCTATACCGGCAATCGTTCTGGCTGCAATCGGAACATTCGAGAAACTGCTGGCAATCTCCGAGCCCGGTCAGCCTTTTTGCCAGGCGCGGGAGTGGATCGTCGGGAAAGGCGCTAGAGGGATTGTCCTCGTCAGTCTCGGTGGCTCCGGAATTTATATGAAGTGCCAATAAGCAGTGATTATATGCGGCGGCAGCTTATCGCCGTTTGTTCCAGCCCAGGCGCGCGGCAGGTTCAAAAAAGAGCTTGGCACTTTCCGAAGGACTTACAGCCGCCAGGCCGAAGTCGGCCTTGCCGAAGTAAAGGGTCGAAGCAATTCTAAATATTGAATAAATATTGAATAAAACTGCTCTTACAATTCCAGCGTTGTTGATTTGCGTTTGCTTCGTTTCGATTCCCGTCGCTGGCCAAGTGACGAGAGATTTGCGGCTCCGCGTCGAGCTGACTACGGGTGAGCGCAGCCGCGACAGCAGTTCTCAAATAGCGACGATCACCGTTGCGCCGGGCACGATTGTGTGGGAGCAGACCTACGGCGGACGCCGAGGCCGGACTCCTCCTGTCCGCAAGGAGTTTAAATTATGGGAATTATATACTTGACAATCCCAAAGTGATATTCTAACGGCGTGACAGGCTGATTATTCCAAAAGGCTTGGCTGATCGTCTTTCTTTCCTTTTTGAGCTTTTTTGGTGACTTCCTCCATGAGCGGAAGACTAATTCTGGCGCCGTTTAAGATTTCTTGGACGGTAACGATCTGCAAACGATCAAACGACGTGTGATATTCCGGTTTGAACGGTCCGGCTTCTTTCGCTTCCAACTTCATTGGGCCGGTCGGATCGTACCGCGTTATCATAATACCGCAAGCCGCGCCTTCGCGTTCGATGGTTCCGCGAAGCTCGCCCATCTCTTTGCGACCAATCGGGCCGGATTTAACGGAGATAATGACGGGAAGAATGTCGTCTTTGCTTTTTCGAGTATAGGCAATGCCGTCGATGCCTTTATCGGCGCCCTTCTTTTCGTTGATGATCGCCCGGTTATCGGAATATGTAAGCACCGCCCACTTTTCAAACTCTTTCCGCACACGATCATCTTTCTTGTGAATCAGAGCATCGACCGATTCCATATCTTGTGGAACGCCATGTAATTCGATTGCGTCCATTATATTGAAGTGCTTTTCGCTCCCGCCAAGCTCTTCGTCAAACATCTTCCTCAATCGTTTCAAAATGAGCGAGATGCTTTGATAGGTGATGTCAATGCCGATCCAGCGGCGCTTTAGACGTTGAGCGACCGCGATTGTCGTCCCGCACCCGCAAAACGCATCCAAAACCGTATCGCCTTCATTCGACGACGCCGAGATTATCCGTTCAAGCAATGCTTCGGGCTTTTGCGTTGGATAGCCCAGACGTTCGCTAGCTTGAGAATTAATCGCGTAAATGTCATCCCAAATCCCTTGAGCGGGCATTCAGGCGGCTTCGTCCAAATATCTCTTTCTACGGATTCCGTTATTTCGCGTAAAGTGTAGGCGGTTTTCTTCATCAAGTCGTTTCATCGTTTCCAACGGACAACGCCATAGGGATGTTACGCCTTTATATTCGTAGGTATATCCTCCGCCACTTAGTCCTTTCGCGCTTAAGTTGTCGTCCATCCATTTTCGGCCGTCGGGATCGCTCTGGCGAAAACGCGCCAAATATTCTTCGGTGTAAGGCTGAAATTGGGTGTTAAATGTATAGTTCGTTGACTTTGTGTAAAAGTGTATTCGGTCGCCGTTGCGTCCGTAACGATTTGAATCGCTATGAGCGGTCGTTCTCTTCCAAACCAATTCGTTCTGAAACTCACCGCCGCGAGAAACAAAAAGGGAATCACAGATCAGACGTAAATAAGAATTGGCAACGTCATCACAATGCAGATAAAAGGAACCTGTTGGTTTTAGAACGCGATGAATTTCCGCGATTCGAACCGTCATTGAGACGAGATACGCGAACAATGATCCTTTCTTTAGAACCTTTTCCAATCCGCTAATGAGAGCGATTGACTGTGCTGTCTGTACGTTGTTCTTGTTTGATAAAATATCGTCATAGCATTGCTGCGGATGATCTTCTTCCCAAGTCCACGTATCCATAAACGCCTGAGCCTGCGCCCGATCTTCGGTGCCGACGTTGTTGTATATTTGAAAGTAATGTCGTTTGGAATTGAACGGGGGGTCGATGTAGCAAAGATCGACGCTTTCATCAGGGATGAATCGCTTGTTACGCAAGATATCGAGGTTATCGCCGTAAAAAAGGCTATTCATTAGATTGGGCCGGCTTTTGGTTTTTAGTTTTCCCCTTCTTCGGTGCTGATTTCGTTTTCAGCGGTTGCGGCTCTGGCTTTGTCTTCAGCATCGCCTTCAATGCTTCCTCGAATGTCAACGGCGCTAGGCTTAATGGTTTTTTGTTCATCGTTGTCCTCTTTTGGTTCTGGAAATGGCAATTTTGGCGGTGGGTCTGCGGGCAACGGCAATTCCGATGTTTGTATAACTACAATTCCGTTTTGCTCTGCAAATATTTTTAGGTTTCTGTCATCCGTATAAATAACTGTGGCGTTATTTACTTTGGCAATTGCGACAATTTGCCGATCAAATTTAATTTTAGCCCAAGTTCCGCCTGCTCTATCTCGTTTGTCTTTACCTTTGTTATTCGTAATTCCAACTTGAATTGCTGCTAATTCAATCGCGGCCATTTCATCGAACGCGGCTACGCGAAAGTTTGAAGTTTTATGTATTTTTTCGAGATATGTTGAACCGTCTTTGCCAGCTAAAATCAAAAATTCACACAAAACGGGTGTTGGGATGACAATCTTCTCGTGATCTGCATCCCAATTTTTACGCACAAAATCCAAACGGTCTTTTAACCGTTCGATTGGTTGTCCAATAGCGGGATTATCTGGAGCTTTCGCATCAGGATGAATTAAAAGGCTTAAAAATGTGGTGTCAAGACAAATCATTTATTGAATTTTGTCGTGACGAATTACATCAAGTGTTGCGAGGGGATTGTCAAGTTCTTTCCATTTACCGGGAACATCTCTAAGACTAGCAATATCTTCTTCGATAGTTGCGTTTCCAACTGGTGTAAAATCCATTACTGTAAATGTTTCCAGTTTCCATTCCCCATCACCGAGCCGCATCCATTTACCTTTCCCCTCGACCCTTATTGCGGTCGTAAACAAATGAGCCGCGATATGTTTTGCGATACTGCGTTTCGCACTACATATAAATTCCTCGCCGTCTCGCCCTTCGAGATGAACAGGAACAGATTCTTTGGAGCCACCTATTTTTATTGGAATCCCTTCAAGCGTTCCGGCTTGCCAAAACGGGCCATAGACTAGTGGCGGCTGACGCTTTACACCGGGAAACACAAGTACACTACTCTCATCGGGAGCTAAGATAAATCCGTCTGCGTTATCCTTTCTTAGTCTTTCGTCAAGCCGATTATAAGCGGACATAGCATCACTCGGCCCTTCTTTTTCCTTCACCAAATAGATTCGGTGATTAACTTTTGGCACGGCTTCATGTTCGACACGTATTACGGGCATAGTGCAACCATCTTCAACTCGGTCAAAATGTACACTGGCCTCTTCGCCAAACATAATCGCCAAATCTTCCAAATATGCGGCAAGATGACGCATTGGTATAGTGTCGCGTGTATATGCCTCGATTTTGAATTTGAATTCTTCTAAAGTTGCGTGGTTGTGCCTAGTCATCGTATTATTCTCCGTGATACACTTGTACTAGGTCGGCCTCGCAGGGTGTTGGTAGCACGAATTGCGTTGGCAGATAAAATGCTGAAATTTTAAGAAAGCCAAATGATGGATCGATCATGGCTTTTTCTTTTTATCCTTCAGTTGTCGGATGAGTCCCGGTACATCAATCGTTTCCCCTCGAATCCTTTAATGGCGTCTAAGGTTCTCTCGCCGTCCGAAATATGCCTGGCATTGAATCTGAAATCAAACTCCGAAAGGTATCGGTGAAGATGCTTTTTGCTGACATGATGAAATGTTCCCATAATTCCACGCTTGATTAAAGCATGAAACGATTCAGCGGTGTTGACGTGAGCCGATTTGCGAACGTATTCGCCTTTATGATGATTGACGGCTTGATGGTCTGCGAATAGCTCATTGACGCCAAAGTAAGACGGCGATTCATCCGTCATTATCGTCGCCGTCGATTCGATACATTCCGTCATTGCCTGTTTGAGATTCTTGCCGGATACGTGTTCCATGTGATGCGATTTAACGCGGCCATTTCGTTCAACTAAAGTTACGACCGGAGCCTTATCAACCGCACCGCGACCTTGTATGCGTCTCTTACGTTCAACTCTGTGCATATTCTTGGCTTTGCCACCGACATAAGTTTCATCGACTTCGACCGTCCCGTTTAATTTGTTGAATAGACCATCTCCAGTCATTGCGTATCGGATACGGTGAGCCAAGAACCACGCGGACTTGTAAGTGATACCGAGCATACGATGAAGTTGATGAGCCGACATCCCTTTTTTCGAGGAACAAAGCAAATGAATAGCCAAAAGCCACTTGTTGAGGGGTATGCGCGATGCTTCAAAGATTGTGCCGACCGTTACCGTGAATTGTTTACGGCAAGTTGCACACTTCCAAACGCCTTTGCGAGTGCCGGATTTAGATGTCACCCTTGCCTCGATTTTGTATGCTCCGATTACGTCACAATGCGGACAGACTGCACCGTCCGGCCATCGTAATATCTCTAATAATTCGCGGGCTTTATCATCATCCGAAAAGTGTTTTGCGAGATCGTTAAGGTTGAATATGTCTGCCATTGGTATATCCTCTATTTAGGATAATGACAGAATTAGTTGGGATTGTCAAGTATATAATTCCCTAAATTATCATCTGCAGACAAAAAGAAAGTCGAAAAGTTGATCAGGTTCAGAAATCTACTTGTGACGGATTCGATCAAGTTGCCGCGAGACACTTCCACCTATGAATACTTCGCGGTTTCATTCGACTTGACTCTGGACGGGAGGAAAGGGGCGGGGAGCATTGAAGGCCCGAGAACTGCAGTTAAAGTCAGAGAGGCAAGACTTTATCAAGATACCGTTGCTCTGGTAAAAGAGCTTTATCGAATTATCAACCGCCAGGATACGAGCATCCTTTACGAAGAGTTAATCCTGGGACCGCCAGGCGTTTAGTTTCTTGACTAGGAGATTTGAGTGATGGTTTCGAGGATCAACATGACTGCCGGGAGGGCGCTGTTATTTTTATTCTGTCTGACCTTTCCGATTACCTGGGCGGCAGCTCAGCAAGGCGGAAAAGCAGAAGGCACGAGAGTACGTTTCGCGCGCGGTGGAACGACGGCGACCTATAACGGCCGGGTGCGCGGCTCGATTGAAGTGGAGTATGAGCTTCAGGCTAAAACCGGCCAGGAACTGATCGTGCGCGTGGTCTCGAACCCGCCGGATTCAGCTGTCGTCAAGATTCAGGGACCAAACTTTAAGGCGTTGCAGATGAGCTGCCTCGCTGCGACCGGCGAGGTTGCGAAAAGCCTCGGTCTCGCCTCGGAGGCAAGTTGCTTTGACGATGACCCCCGAAAACTAAGACGGGACGGGAAAACTTGGTCGGCTGCTCTGCCGGAGTCCGGCGCTTATACTCTGTCGGTGTTAAATCCTGAGAGAGGCTCGGGCGTTTTCACCTACACGATCACAATCATTGTCCGTCCGGATGGAAAGCAAATAACGTCGACATTGAGCTCGGCCGATTCCGCTTCACTTGATGTCGCCATGCGAAAGTTCATATCGGCGCTTAAGAATCGCAATGTTGAAGGATTTCTTTCACTGTTCTCGCGTACGAGATTCTTCTATGCCAGCAATCCCTTAAATGTTGTGCGCGTAGCCATCTCTTACAATGAGCTCGCCGCGGATCTCAGGAAGAAAGGTGACTGGTACTTTACCTATCTTGAACGGGGCGATGGAGGAAATTACGATGCCTTTGTTGATAACACCGGCGACGGAGAGATGTGGCGGCGGGGCGGCGGGGCCAGATTCACTCCGCCGGGCACTGAGATTTCAGACTCGACGTATGTTGAATGGAGAAAAGAAGGGAACAGATGGGTGATCGACGAGATCAGCTACTGAACGCGAAAGCGGCCGATGTGGTGGCGGGCGGGCATACGCTAGACGATCTTGGCTTGCGGACACGATTTCGTTCAAATTAGGAGATTTCAAAATGGAAAATGCGACAGGTGGGAAAACCGCCCTTGGTCTGGATAATAATGTGGGAGCGTTAATATGCTACCTGAATATTAGCCTGCCGTTCGGTTGATTTATAGCATCATCGTTTTAGTGACGGATAAAACCAACAAGCTTCCGCGCTTTCATGCTGTTCAATCCATTTGTTATCGCCGGGATTCCTTTGGCCATTTTATATCTGCTGGGAACGGGTATCGGATATGCCCTTGATGTGGTTTTGGGTATTCCTTTCGTAATCCTCGTGATTTGGCTGCTGAACACGCTGATGGCTCTCGCCGTTTTTGCGGGCGGAATTTTGGGAATGAAGGCGACCGATCCGACCCGGAAGAACGCTTTTCGGTTAAGAGATCACGGAACGGGCTCGCATTCGTCGAACAAGCGTATTTCGGCAGCCGCATTATTTCAGCACCTGAGATTTTGCGTGGACAGGACGGTCCAATGTCAAGACGTGGATCTGGACGACGGCGTGTTGATACTCGACCTCGATAACGCGTTGACGGTCACCCGCGGTGCGAGATAACGGAGAGTGGAAGCCGGGAAAAGGGAATTATGAAGGATGAATGATGAACGGTGAATGATAAACGGTGAGTGATGAATCGAAATCCGGTATTCTGCATTCTGCATTCTGACTTCTGAATTCGATTCGATGTATCCAAAAGGCAATTTGTTTATTCCGGCGTCGCACGGGCGGCTCGAGGCGATCGAGAAAGCTCCGAGCGGCGATAGAAAAGGCGTTGGCGTGGTGTGCCATCCGCATCCGCTCGGCGGCGGGACGATGCATAACAAAGTGGTGTTTCGCGCGGCTACCGGTTTGCTTGACGCCGGTCTCCATACTTTTAGATTCAACTTTCGCGGAGTCGGCGCCTCGACCGGTGAGCACGATGAAATAAAAGGCGGCGTGGAAGACGTGCGCGATGTGCTGGATTATGTGGTGGAGAAATTCCCTGGCGAAGAACTAACTCTCGCGGGCTTTTCATTTGGGTCCAGAACGGGCATGGCCGTGGGGGTCGATGACGCACGCATCGCGCGCCTGATTTCTATGGGCACGCCGGTCGAGAAGTATCGAGATTTCGAGTTCCTGACGCACGTCGACAAGCCGATACTTTTCCTGCACGGCGATAAGGATGAATTTTGCACCGTCGCGGGGCTTCGCACGATCACGGACAAGATCGCGCACGCCGAGGTCAAGATCTTCGAAAACTGCGGGCACTTTTTTGACGAACACCTGAATGATCTGAGAGATGCGGTGCGAGAATGGGTTGCGCACTAAGTCTAAAAGTAAGATTAAACACAAAGGCACAAAGGAAATAGACGAAGAGACACGAGCGATACTGGCGAAGAAATGGAACAAGCACAAACTAGAGATGCGGCGATACGGTTGACGATGATGCCGCGAGACACGAATGCTCACGGGACGGTTTTCGGCGGCGTAATACTAAGTTATATCGACG